>Ga0134092_1000143_pt1 | contig 72138 bp, 64 predicted proteins | sample 3_6taG_FD_94454 | JGI IMG/M metagenome (GOLD analysis project Ga0134092, IMG submission 94454) | Switchgrass degrading microbial communities from high solid loading bioreactors in New Hampshire, USA - 3_6_20_6_A3 metaG | ecosystem: Engineered > Bioreactor > Semi-continuous > Anaerobic >... | reverse complement strand
TTGAATCTCCTTTCGAATGTTTTGTCGCGATTTCATTCTACAAGAGATTTCAATTATATGCTCTATTTTTATTAAAAAAAGTTGGAGCAGTTTTTAACCACCCCAACATTTATTATAGAACCCTAATAAGCCCCGGTATAACAGCCGGGGTTTTTTTATTGAATTTAAAATATAAAAAGCAGACTTTATTAAAATTACGGTTTGCTTTTTTTATGACTTCATATTACAAGAACATACCTCAAATTATGCTTGTGTAAAGTTAAGGTTTTGAATGTGCCAGGTTGGATTTAGCTTTATGTATGTAGACTCATTTTATGTTTTGGTGGGAAATGTCTACTTTTTCTCCGGAACAGGCAACCGGAAATGACAAATTATTTTTCCGGTTTTCATTATAATTGCCTTACAATATCCGCGTTATAAAAATGTTCTGGAGGTATACAAAAGATGAGAACAGGAACAGTTGTTCAAAAAAGTTCAGCAACTGAAAAACCCCACGGTTTACTTCCTCATTTCCGTCTTGTGGTTAGCAAAATGCCCCTCTCATTATCAGTCCTCATGCTTATGGCGTTTCTGTTGGGCCGTACTGAGCTTACGCAAAATGTAATAATGCTGGGGTTTCCCTTTTACGCAGCAGTGGTAAGCCAGAACTTCAGTAAACTATGGCTTGCAGCGGCAGTACTTTCTGGTATTCTTCTTAAAGGAAGCGTGGAAGAGTTAATTATCACCACAGGGGCAATGGCCGTTTATACCTTGGTCCATGGTTTTGCCAGCGAAAAAAGGCCGTTACCGGTACAGACCCAGGCTTTTATTGGACTTATGGCAAGTCTTACTTCATGTATTGTATATTCCCTTGCGGACGGGCTGCTCCTTTATGACGTTATGACCTCACTGCTTCAGGGGTTTGTTGCCTTTACCCTTATTTTTATATTCGGCAAAGCCCTTGATGGGTATGTTGCTTTCAGCAACGGAAAAACCCTTTCAGCCGAAGAAGCCATAAGCCTTTCGATAATGGTTGCCTTTGCTGTTTCCGGTTTGGGTGAGACGGCCGTTTTTGGATTTGTTATACGAAATGTGTCTTCAATATTAGTCATGCTTCTTTTCTGTTACAGGTACGGTCCCGGAGCAGGTGCAGCTATCGGTGCTGTAGCGGGATTTATAAACGGGAACTTTGGTTCTGCTGCTCCTTATATCATCAGTGCATACACATTTTGCGGCCTGTTTGCAGGAATACTGAGGAAGCTTGGGAAATTCGGCACATGTCTGGGATTTATCATGGGGAATACTGCAATTACCATATTTCTGAATGGTTCTACCAGCGTACTGATACATCTTAAGGAAATAATTGCAGCATCAATTGCATACATGATGATACCAGAAAACTATATTTACCGGCTGACCGGTTTCACTGACCTGGCCGGTATCATACCACGTGAAAAGGATGGCTATATTAAGAAGGTTCGGGAAATTGTCGTTTCAAAGCTTAAGGGTTTTTCCTCGGCTTTCGGCGAACTCTCAAAAACATTCAACCAGATATCAAAAACAGTGGAAACCGTTGATAAAAAGGATATATCATTCATGCTGGACCGTGTAGTGGACAGGGTATGTACGCACTGTGGCCTTTGCAGCCACTGCTGGGACAGGAATTTCTACAACACATACCAGGCACTTTTTAAGATAGTGGAGAAACTGGACAAAAAAGGGCGTATCACTTCCGATGACATACCGCAGTATTTAATGGAAAGATGCGAGCGTATAAATGAGTTCGTGGAGAGGATCAATAGTATTTATGAACTTTTCAAGACAGACGTGATGTGGAAAACCAGACTGAGTGAAACGAGGACTCTTGTAGCCCAGCAAATCCAGGCCCTTTCAGATATGGTTTCACAGTTGGCAGGGGAAATCGATTTTGACGTGGAATTTAAGGAAGACGTGGAGGAACTTCTGTACAGGGAACTTGCACGCCAGCAGATAAAGGTAAAAAACGTTTCTGTTTATGAGAATAAACATGGAAGGCTTGAGATAACCATTGAACATAACAGTTGCACAGGAAACAAAATGTGCAAGACGGCCATTGAAAAAAAGGTAAGTAAAATTACAGGCAGGAAAATGGTAAAGGAGGATAAGGGCTGTTTTCTATCTGAGACAGGCTTAAAATGCGTTCTGAAACTGACGGAAGCGGAACCTTTCAGAGTAACAACGGGGGTTGCCGTGGCTGTGAAGCATGGTTCCAGTGTTTCGGGAGACAATTATACATTTGTAAACAGTGAAACAGGGAAATACATAATAACCATAAGCGACGGCATGGGCTCCGGGAGCAAGGCTTCAAAACAGAGCAAGGCAACAGTAGCCATGATTGAAAGTTTTACGGAAGCAGGTTTTGATCATGAAGTCACGTTGAAGTTAATAAACTCCATGTTGCTCCTTAAGTCAAACGATGAGACATTTTCTACCATAGATTTTGCAAGAGTGGACCTTTTCACAGGGGAAGCGGAGTTTGTAAAGATAGGAGCTGCACCAACTTTCATTAAGAGGGAAAATTCAGTTGAAAGCGTCAAGTCGCTGTCGCTTCCTGCAGGGCTCGCCAGCAGCATTGAAGCCGAACCCATGCGCAGGCAACTAAACAGCGGTGACCTGCTTATTTTTATAACCGACGGAGTATTGGATGCTTTTGGAGAAGATTTCAGGGAGGCTTTTGAAAAGATTAAGGAATTTATAATGAAAACAGACAGTATAAATCCACAGTTTATTGCGGACAGTATAATTGATGAGGCATACAACAGGACAGGTAAAAAGCCGGAGGACGATATGACGGTGCTGGTGTCTAAAATATGGAAGCAATATTGAATATAAATCGTATAATTGTCACAAAATATAACAAATGAGAAAAGAAACCATTATTGCAAATGGAGGAGTTGTATGCCTGTTGAGAACACAAAAAAGGTCGTGATAATAAAAGATATTAAGTCCCGTTATGTTGAAGAGGCAATTTTAATACTTCGAAAAAATATACAGGATATTCCTGAACAGGAACAGCCCAATGCAGGCAATATTGACAGCGATTTCCTTGTTAAGGAAGCCCAGAGGATAATTGATGAGTACATTGTTAATTGCAAGCGGAATGCGCGGGAGAGAAGAAAACTTCTGTTGGATAAGGATTTTAACTTCCGGAAGCCATATATCAATAAAATAATTAATATTGCGCTCATTTCCAGTGCTGCCCTGTTCATATACCTGCTGATCAGGTTTATCTAGATAAGGAACGGAATCTTGCAGGATAAATCAGCTATGTTATAATAGCCTTATAGCTTGTGAAATTCTTTATTTCAGGGGGTTATACTATTCTTATGGATAATGTCATAATAAAAGTCAAAGGCCTGACAAAAGTATATGGCAACAATGTGGCACTTGACCAGTTGGATTTAAGTGTGTTGAGGGGCGAGATTTTCGGCGTTGTCGGGCCTAACGGGGCAGGCAAGTCAACCCTTCTTTCGCTGCTTGCAACTGTAATAAAACCGACCTCCGGAGAATTTCACGTAGCTGGGTTCAGTTCCAACGGGAACATTAACCAGATTAAGCGTATAATTGGCTACGTACCCCAGGATATATCGCTTTACACCATGCTTTCCGGGCTTGACAACCTGAAGTTCTGGGCCGGGCTTTACAATATAAGAGGCAGGGAAAGGGACAGGAAAATTGATGAACTTGTTGAGTTAACCAATTTAGGTTCAAGGATAAAAGACAAGGTTGAAACTTATTCCGGAGGCATGAAAAGGAGACTTAATATTGCCACTGCGCTTATCCATGATCCGCCGGTCCTGCTTATGGACGAGCCGACAGCAGGAATGGATGCAGGTTCCAGGAATATTTTAATACGTACCCTCAAAGAACTCAAAAGAAAAGGCAGAACAATAGTCTTTTCATCTCATTACATGGATGAGCTTGAAGACAGCTGTGACAGGGCTCTTATTCTGGAAGGCGGTAAAGCGAAAGCCATAGGTGGGTTGCAGGAAGTCAAAGGAATATATACCCGGCTCATTTCTGATATTTATGTCTAGTCTGATTTGACGGAAGAGGGGTTAAATGATGGGTTTTTTCAGGAAGAAAACTGTTTTGATAACTTTGTCAGTCATAGTCCTTGCCGGCATAGCCTTAGGGTTGTGGTTTGTTTTTTCCGGATTTAAGGAAGAAAACCCTGCAGAGTATTACCTGGAAGCAGAGACCAGACATATAAAAGAACTTAGCCAAAAAATCAGCGAAAAATATGCAAAATATTACGAAAGACGTGCACCTTATATTAATAATAATGTAAGTTTCACCAACCAGGTTGATTTAATGCTGGACCTTGAAAAGACATCCATACCCGGGCTTGATATTCCGGAGGGATTCGCAGAGATATTAAATAACCTGGGACTTAATATTAAAGGCGTATCTGACTTAAGTAGCCGGAAAATGCAGTCTTCAGTCTCTGTCATGATAAAAAGTGCTCCTATATTGGATACTACCCTTTCTGCCGGTGAAGAACATATTCTGGTCAGTATTCCGACCCTTATTCCGGATACATATTTTAAATTTGACAGTTCCCGTGCAGTAGGACTGAATGAGGAAAACTATCCCCTGTTCATCAATGATATACTTTTTGGACCTGTACCTGTGGAACCCGAAAGGTTCAGCACTGACCTGGAAAGTATTCTAAGCAGGTTCCTGGATATTATTAAGCCTTATATGGATAATAACACCGTCACATTTGGCCAGGCAGAACAGATGCAGGCAGGCGGTGAAACAGTGGAAATTACAAGTATATTAATAAAACCTGGCAACACTGAGCTTGCCCGATTGATGGGTGATTTGAAAAAGTGGCTTGTGGAAGAAGAACCTATTGAAAAATTGGCCGGATACATTTTAGGGGAAAACTTTGGAATAAATGGGAGCCTGTCTGAACTGTCCGGATTTATTGCAGCAAATATGGATAATGTAAGAGATATGGCTATGGAAGTGTATATTGACGACAAGGGGAATATTTTATACAGGAATATTACCTGGAAGATTGAAAATCCTGACTCAGGCGGGTTATTTGATTACGGTTTTGAAATTACCTCTTTGGATGCGGAAAATACCAATATGCTTGACAAGGGCAGTTTCAGGTTCATTTACAGCATCCCGGGCAACGGCGATGAAATTATCACTGCAAAAACAACCGTTATAACGGATTTTGAACCTTTTAGTGGCGGAAACAGTGGAAAACTTAATATAGTTTTTGAAACTTCAGACAGCAGGGAACCGTTTGTTAACATTAATGCTTCAGTTGAAATTGATAATACGGTAAACGATACTTCAGGAGAAGAATTGTCACATGTCAAATACATGGCTGATATAGATTATGAAGGTTCGAAAAACAGTATTTACTTAAGTATAGACAGTGTACGCCAAAAAAATGAAAAGCGGAACACAAGGACAACTGAATCTGAAATAGACATAGATGTAAAACTTCCTTTACTGGATATTGATTCAATATCGGCCAAAGCCAAGGTGCAAATTATGGAGGCTTTTGGGACAGGAGAATTCACAACGGAAATTACTGAAGGCAAAAGAATCATTGATATGAATAACCTGACCGAGGAAGAACTTGAGCAACTCCAGAAGGAATTTGCCATTGCCTTTGGTATGTTCATGTTCAGGCACCAGTCTGTCTTCGGTGGTATTTTCTAGCCTGTTTATCTGAAATGCAAGGCATCCGTGGGGGGTTAATTTTAGTATGCATGTGCTGCTGAGCGTAATTTGCTGCGATTTTAAAAGGTTTTTTAAGGATTTGCAGGCAATTCTGCTGCTTATCGCTGTTCCTGTCTTGTTTATTTCAGTTATGGGTACCGTTTTTGCCCCATACATGGAAAAGACAGCTTTTCTTGACCCTTTTAAAATTGTAGTGGTAGATAATGAAAAATCCCAGTATACGGATATATTAATAAGGCAGCTGGAACAAATAGATATTTTCGAAGAAGTTATCAGGACTGATGAAGATATTGCCCGCCGGCTAATCCAGGAGGATGAAATAGCGGCAGCTTTGGTAATACCCGAAAGTTTCACCACGAACATGGCCCGGGGTATAAACCTGCCTGTAAAGGTAATAGGAAACAGGGCCAGACCCCTACAATCCAGATTGGTGAAGACTTTGGCAGAAAGCGCCGCAAATTCTGTCTCGGCAGGCCAGAGTGCCATAAACACCATATACTACTTCAATGAAATTGCAGGCATGGACGAGCAGGAACTTTATGAGAAGTTTGAAAGCTCCGTTATGGATGTATTTTTAAAGGCGCTGTCACGTCTTGATGTGTTCAGGAAGGTATCTGCTTTTCAGACTTATGATGTAACGCCTTTTGAATACTATACTGCTGCATTGCTGCCGGTTTTTATGCTTTTCGCAGGTATGCCGGCAGTAAAAATGATGGTGGAGGAAAAAAAGTCCGGGTTAACTGTCCGCCTTCGCTCAACTCCTGCGAAATTTTGGCACAGCATTATTTCCAAGCTATTGCTGACCTGTTTGCTTAATATAATACAGTTTTCCATAATTATAACTTTTTCTGTCAGGTTTTTCGGCAGTTTCTGGAATATTGATCCGGGTTCCTTACTGATACTTTTGTCCGGCCTGATATTCTCCGTATCATGTTGGTCGGTTTTCATCTCATGTATACCTACATCATTTGCAGCAGTTGATCTTGTAAGCTATGTGGGAATCCTTTTCATGTCCGTAATCAGCGGAGGCATATATCCTTTGCACCTGCTCCCACCGGTCATAAGAAATTTAAGTTTACTTACAGTAACAAGATGGGCTATGGACGGCTTTTTGGCCATATTTTCCGGCTGGAAAAACGTTAATATGTGGCAGTATGCCGTACCGCTCTACGCCATAGGTGCTGGGTTACTGGCTGCAGCAATACTTGCCTTATGGGTTTTTCCGAAAATATTACCAGGAAGAAAGGATTTGGGGTAAATGCCAGCAGTAAAAATTATTGTTACTACAACTTTTTACAGGTTAAAACTGATACTTGGCAACAGGTTATTGTTTTTTGTCATGGTTATTACACCCCTTCTGCTTACCTTTATTGCAGGAAATGCCTTACGCATGGAAAAATACCAGGAGGTAAGGATTGCCGTTATTGATTATGATAACTCGGAATTTTCACAAATGCTGATTGACGGTGTTGAACGGCAGGGTATACAGCTTTTCCGCTGCAATACGCCTGATGAAGGAGCGAAACTCATTAAAGACGGTGTAGTTGAAGCGGTGTTTATAATCTCTGAAAAATTTGAGAAAAATGTTAAAGAAGGAAAGACGGAGGACCTCCTGGAGCTGACTTATGCTCCTTCATCCTTTATTTCAGGCTATTCCGGTGAAATAATAGCCGGTGAAGTGCTGAAGATTGTAATGAAAAATTCAGCCATTACATCAGTAAAGGAAGAGTATTCAATGAAAGGTATAGAAATAGAAGATAATCTTGATGAAGCTGTAGCTGAGTATTATGATTCCCAGTGGGTACCTGAACCGCTGATGAAAATTGAGTACTCTGAACTTGGGAAGAATACTGAAACCAATACTGAAAGCATTGTTCCGGTAAACCTGGGAAATATGTCCAGAGGTTTTCTTCTTGTATTTTTAATGTTTTATATATTATTCAGCAGTGGATGGCTTGTGGAAGAAAGGGTTAACGGAACTATCGGCCGTATTGTTTCTGTGCCGCAGGGACTTATGTACACATTTCTCGGCAATATCCTGGCCCTGCTTATCTGCTCGGTGTTCCAGGTATTGGTTTTTACCGCGGGATTAAAGATAATATCAGGGGTCCTGGTAATCGGGGATTTATTAACCATACTGCTCTTATTCTTATATATTCTTGCTATTATTTCAATAAACATGCTGCTGGCTGCCCTTTTCACCACTGCAAACCGGCTGCAGGCAGCGGCACCGGCAGTGGCCTTCATAAGCAGCTTTATCGGGGGATGTTTCTGGAGTTTTGCCGATATGCCCGGACAATTGAAGCGATTGTCCATGCTGACACCCCAGGGGTGGGCCTTAATGGGTTTTAACAATATATCAGCGTATGGCTATATGAACAGTGAAGTCCTTGCCACGTTTCTTGTACTGGCTTTTATACCATTGATTTTACTACCGGTTAGCTATAAAATAGTCCGTAGAAAAATTTCGTAAGCTATCAGCAAAGGGAGAAGTATATGAAGCTGCTTGATTTTTTACTCTTTCCAAAGAAGTTTTTTGACCAGTTAAGCGGGCGTATCGGTATGCTTGTTTTGGGAATGATTTTTATAGGCATCCTCGATATGGCTATTATCGCCATTGACAATTATGAGGACCTTTTCATAAACAATGAATATGTTGTATGGAACATTTTGATACTTGTTTTCCTGTCAGTTATTATCGGGGTAATTGATGTAGCCTTTTTTGGCATTCCCTTGTTTGACCTTTTTAAGGTCTTCCGTAAGGAAAGGGAAATCCAGGATGTAAAGACCCAAAGAATTAAACTTTTTAAGGTATATATCGTATCCCATACTGTAATATTGCCCATAGAAATAGCTCTTCACCTTGTAATAATGAAATCCATGCCAAAGACGGTTGGTACGGTTACAGCCATCAGCAACCCGGCTGCAACGGCAGTTTTGCTGCTTTTGTATCCCTTACTCATTGTGTGGTTCAATGCAATTATTACGAGGGGAATAAATACGATTTACAAGTTCCAGCCGCTTTTCAGGAGCCTGGTTTTTCCTGTGGTGCTGATATGGAACTTCTTTTTGGGTGAGGCCATAAGTTACATGCAGCTAAACTGGTTCACAAAACTCTTTTTTATGTAGTGCCTGGATGAGTTTGCTACGGTTAACTGTCCGTTGGCATCACTGGCAATCCGTGGACCAGGATGCTTATCTTGCGGCATCAGTGCCTCAAATTGCGCGTTTTGTGAGAACCTGTATAAATGCTATAAGTACTGTCCCGTAAACACGCTACTTGTTGTAAAAAATTTTTTTTTGAGGTATAATACAATATGTTAATGAACATGTGTGTCCCGGTGGTCAAATGGATATGACAGTGGATTCCGGTTCCACTTGTGCGGGTTCGATTCCTGCCCGGGGCACCAATACAATAATTTGGGGGATGGTATGTCAAACTAAATCCAATCTCCCTTTTTTATTACATTTTTACAGTAATTCCAGGTGTGTAGTATGAGAATAGGGAATGTCCAACCTAAAAATAATGTGTTTCTTGCGCCCATGGCAGGAGTGACTGACAGGGTATTCCGAAAGCTATGTATCGAACAGGGATGTAGTCTTGTATATACTGAGATGGTGAGTGCCAAAGGTATTTTCTACGGCGATGAAAAGACGACCGGTTTACTGGCCATTGATGAGGATGAAATGCCCGCCGGACTTCAGATATTTGGTTCGGAGCCTGATGTTATTTATAAAGCCGTTGAGAAACTGAACGAAAGAAGATGTTCATTTATTGATATAAACATGGGATGCCCCACGCCGAAGATTACCAAAAACGGTGACGGCGCCGCCCTGATGAAAAACCCCCAACTGGCGGCTAAAATTATGGAGGCAGCAGTTAAGGCCTCGAAAAAGCCTGTCACGGTAAAAATCCGTAAAGGTTGGGACAGCGCTTCTGTAAATGCCGTGGAAATAGCCCGGATTGCGGAAGATTGCGGGATAAGCGCCATTGCTGTTCACGGAAGAACCAGGGACCAGTTTTACAGCGGAAAAGCCGACTGGGATATCATAAAGGAGGTCAAGGCAGCTGTAAGAATTCCTGTCATAGGTAACGGTGACATATTTAAAGCTGAAGATGCAATAAACATGCTCGATTATACTGGCTGTGATGCAGTTATGGCAGGCCGGGGCGCTATGGGTAACCCGTGGATTTTCAGCCGCATTCTGCATCTCAAGGATAGGGGTGAGCTTTTACCGGAACCTTGTCCCAAGGTTATAATTAGTATGATAAAAAGGCACTTGCGCCTTGTCGTTGAGGAGAGAGGAGAATATCACGGGATTCGTGAAATGAGAAAACACATTGCGTGGTATATCAAGGGAATGAGGAATGCAGCCAGGACCAGGGATATGGTTGTAAGGGCAGAAACTGTGGAAGAAATACATGAAATTTTGGACCGCTACCTGAATGATTTGGAATAAAATTTGTAAAATTTAACGTAGCCCGGGACAAAATTGCAGGAATTTACTGTTAAAATGCTTTGTGTTATATGTTAATATAGTATTTAATAAATTTGTACCTGTATATGAATAGACTGAAATGTACTCTGTTTGATTTATATATAAAGGAGGCCGAAAATGTTTCGTATAGTAAGAAAGGAAGTTTTAAACCCGCAGGTTAAACTAATGGAGATAGAAGCGCCGTTGGTTGCAAGAAAAGCTGAGCCCGGCCAGTTTATCATACTGAGAGTTCACGAAAACGGAGAGAGAATTCCCCTTACCATAGCAGATTTTGACAGGGAAAAGGGGACAGTTACAATCATATTCCAGGAAGTGGGAAAGACTACAAGGCTTTTGGGTACGTTGAATGCAGGAGATGAAATACTGGATTTTGTAGGTCCTCTGGGAAATGCCTCCGAATTTGGAAATGTCAGAAAAGTTGCTGTTATCGGCGGTGGCCTGGGCACGGCCATTGCCTATCCCCAGGCGAAAAAACTTCACAGCATGGGCGTGGATGTTGATGTGATTGCCGGTTTCCGAAATAAAGACCTCATTATATTGGAGGATGAGCTTAAAAAGGTAAGCAGTAATCTATATATAACAACCGACGACGGTTCAAATGGACGGAAAGGCCTTGTTACAGATGTGTTGAAGCAGTTGATTGAGAATGGCAACAATTATGATCTGGTTATAGCCATTGGCCCTCTTATAATGATGAAGTTTGTCTGCGAGCTTACCAGAAAATACGGTATAAAGACCATAGTGAGCATGAATCCTGTTATGATCGATGGTACGGGAATGTGCGGAGGTTGCCGCCTGACCGTGGGAGGAGAAACCCGGTTTGCCTGTGTGGATGGCCCCGACTTTGACGGCCATCTGGTAGACTTTGACGAGGCCATAAGAAGACAGTCCATGTACAGAAAAGAAGAAAGACAGTGCGATGAAGAATACTGCAGATTGGAGAGATTGAGCAATGCCTAATATGTCATTGAAAAAAACACCTATGCCTGAACAGGATCCGGAAGTAAGAATCAGGAACTTTCTTGAGGTGGCGTTGGGATATACCGAAGAAATGGCTGTGGAGGAAGCCAACAGGTGCCTCAACTGCAAGGATAAGCCATGCGTTTCAGGTTGCCCTGTAAATGTAAAAATTCCGGAATTCATAAAACTGATTACAGAAAGGAATTTTGATGAAGCATACGATAAAATCCTGGAGACCAATAACCTGCCTGCCATTTGCGGCAGGGTATGTCCTCAGGAAAACCAGTGCGAAAAATACTGTGTTCGCGGCAGGAAAGGCGACCCGGTTGGAATAGGCCGGCTGGAAAGGTTTGCCGCTGACTGGCATATGCAAAATAATGCTGAAAAAAAAGGTAATACCATTAATAAATCAAATAAAAAGGTGGCCGTTATTGGTTCTGGACCTGCAGGGCTTTCCTGCGCGGCAGACCTGGCCAAAATGGGTTACAGCGTAACAGTTTTTGAGGCATTTCATTCTCCCGGTGGGGTACTGATGTATGGAATACCCGAATTCAGGCTCCCCAAGGAGCTGGTGCAGAAAGAGATTGATAATATAAGGGAACTTGGTGTAGAAATCATGACAAATATGGTCATAGGAAAGGTATTGTCCCTGGATGAGCTTATAAATCATGGTTATGAAGCAATCTTCATAGGAACAGGAGCAGGACTGCCAAGCTTTCTGAAAATTCCCGGCGAGAACCTTAACGGGGTATATTCCGCCAATGAGTTTCTTACCAGGATAAACTTAATGAGGGCTTACCGGTTTCCTGACTATGACACCCCAATAAAAGTGGGTGAAAATGTTGCCGTGGTAGGGGGCGGCAATGTGGCCATGGATGCGGCCAGATGCGCGAAAAGGCTTGGAGCAAAAAATGTCTATATCGTATACAGACGTTCTGAAAATGAGCTTCCTGCCAGATTGGAAGAAGTCCACCATGCAAAAGAGGAGGGAATTATTTTCAAGTTCCTGACAAATCCTGTGGAAATACTTGGCACAGATGACGGCTGGGTAAAAGGCATGAAGTGCATAAGTATGGAACTGGGAGAGCCTGACGCTTCTGGGCGCAGAAGGCCTGTGCCCGTTGAAGGCTCAGAGCATGTGCTGGATGTGGAAACAGTGATTGTTGCCATAGGGCAGACTCCTAATCCGCTGATTAAGGCTGCAACTCCTGAACTTGAGACTACAAAATGGGGTGGAATAATAGTGGATGAAGAAACCTGCGCTGCCAGCATAAAAGGTGTATTTGCCGGCGGTGACGCCGTAACGGGCGCAGCTACGGTTATACTTGCCATGGGCGCAGGGAAAAGGGCTGCCAGGGCAATTGATGAGTACCTGAGAAACAAAGACCAGGTATAAAATAATGGAAGGAGATGTTTTCCATTTTAATATATGCAAGGACACAGATGCTGGACAAGTATCATTTTGAGGAATGCTTCGGTGTTGCCAGGAAACTGGGATTTGACGGTGTGGAAATAGGTCTTGCGGACAGCAAGTGGAATGTGAGGACAGAACTTCTGGACAAAGGATACCTGCATCATTTGCGGGATGTCCTCCGTGAGATGGATATCCAAGGCTACTCGGTAAGTTTTCACAGTGACTATATTTATAACGATGAGCGTTATGAATATCTTAAAAAGGCTGTTCATGTGGCCAGGGAGCTTTCCTCCGGGATATTGATTTTTTCCACCACCAGGAAAAAGACCGGCGACAGGGAGGAATGGGATTATTTCCTCGCCAGGACAAGAGAACTGGTAAGAATTGCAGAAGACTCAGGCGTAACCCTAGCCAATGAACCGGAACCTGACTTTATAGTCGGCAATGTGGAAGAACTTATAAGGATGTTTGATGACATCCCTTCAGATAACCTTGCATGCAACATGGACCTGGGACATGCCTTTTTATGCGAGGCTGATCCCTTTGAATCCATAAAAAAGGTTGGCAAAAAGATTGTCCACGGTCATATAGAAAATATGAAGAAGGGTATACACTCCCACATAATGCCCCATATGGGAGGGGACATGAACCTGGCAGATTACCTTAAGGCTTTGAAGGAAACCGGCTTTGACGGCGGTATAGCGCTGGACGTGTATACCCCTGAATATGAGGAACATGCTGCTGATGCCGTGGCGTATATAAGAAAACTTCTTGATTCCATAAACAGGCCATAAATACCTGTTAAGCCTACAACGAACGGAGGATTTTCAATGACCGTATTTACAGTAAATACCGGCTCAAGGGAAAACATGGTGGATATTACGTCAAGAGTAAGGGAAGTGGTTAAGAAATCAGGCGTCACCAGCGGTATCTGCCATGTCTTTATACCCCACACCACAGCGGGTATAACGATAAATGAAAATGCTGATCCTGATGTTGTACATGATATCTTATACGAACTGGGAAAGATAGTGCCGATCAGGGACGGTTACAGGCATATTGAGGGAAATTCCGCCGCTCATATTAAGGCAAGCCTTTTCGGGTTTTCCCAGCAAATTTTTATAGAAAACGGTGACCTGGTCCTGGGTACGTGGCAGGGTATATACCTGTGTGAATTTGACGGGCCGAGAAACAGAAAGGTTTATGTAAAGGTAATGGAGGGATAAACCCCTCCTTTTTTTATTACCAGGCATTTTATTGCCTGGCTTTTTTATTTTTTTATTGCCAGATTTATATGTTTATGTTATTATATCTACTACTGGCGCACATTTGTGCACGTATCACGCACAAATCATAATATAGATCCGAAACCAACATCAAAAGTTGTTGCTGGGGAGTGGTAATAATGAGCGAAATAAAAAAAGTGAAAATTGGCGTCCTTGGCATGGGCGTAGTAGGTGAAGAATTGATAAGTATTATTTTAAACAACAGGGATAAAATACGAAGGCAATATTCCCTGGACCTTGAGATAAAAGGTGTGTTTGTAAGGAACCTGGATAAGCCCAGAAGGATAACCGGTCTCAATTTAACTGATAATGCTGAAGAATTGCTGGACGATCCTGAAATTTCCGTTATCTGTGAATGTATAGGTGGTGCAGGCACGGAAAAAACCCGTGAATATGTCTTCAGGGCGGTGAACAACGGGAAATCCGTTATAATGTCAAGCAAGAAGGTCCTTGCCCTGTACGGTAAGGAACTGATGCAGAAAGTCCTGGAAAATAAAGTGGGTTTCGGTTTTGACGCCACTGTGGGCGGTGGAATACCTATTGCCAAAATCCTTCACAACTGTTTCAAGGGAGAAGGCATAAACAGGGTTATCGGCATTCTGAATGCCACGTCAAATTTCATATATACCCGTATGGACAAAAACGGCTTAAGTTTCGAAGAAGCATTGAAGAAGGCCCAGGAACTGGGATATGCAGAAAATGACCCTTCTGAAGATATAAATGGTTATGATGCATTGTATAAGGCCATTGTGTTAACCCTGTTTTCCATGAAAACATGGACTGACATAAGGAAATACGCGGTGGTGCCCTTTTCCCAGATTAATGCTGCTGATATGAAGTATGCAAAGGAATTGGGGTATCATATAAAGCCTCTTGTAGTAGTTGAGAAAAAGAAATCCATTGTATACAGAATTGGCCCATGCCTTGTAAAGGAGAGCAATATAGCGGCAACTACCAATGACAATTTCAACGTTATTGTCCTGGAAGGCACAAATACCGGCGTACTGGGATTCTATGGCCAGGGTGCGGGGTCAAAACCCACGGCGTCGGCAATGTTTGACGATCTCATAAACGTACTGAACAAAAAAGACAGCGATGAGCTGTTAAGCCATGAGCTTCAACTGGATGAGATCCATGATGTGAACAGCCTGGAGGAGTATAAAAACAACCTGTACTGGAGGATTACCGTGGAAAACAGGGTGGGCATGTTCGCAAATATAGCTTCCACCATGGCAAAGAACAACATAAATATTGAAAGGATAATACAGAAGGATGAGGAAGGCGACCGCATAGGCGTAGTTTTGCTCACAAGCAGCATCGATACAGAAACCATATCCAACATAATCGATGAATTAAAGGAGAATAATATTATAATAAATGCGGTTATACCGTTCCTGGATGAATAAAAAGCATATGCAGCTTTCATGTATCGAACTTGCAGAAATGGCAAGAAATTAAGCAAAAAAATGTACTTTTTCATGATAAAATGATAATTTTAAAATTTATACTTTTATTTTTATCAATTGTTAGATATAATATCTTATCGGTTACTTATGTATATTCAATCTTAGCAGTGTGGGGGTAAATTATGAAAATATTGGCAGATGTAATGGAACAAGTTGTTAAAAGAAATCCGGGGGAATTGGAATTCCACCAGGCAGTAAGAGAGGTTCTGGAATCACTGGAGCCGGTTGCGGAAAGGCATCCGGAGTGGGTTAAGGCTGGTATTTTCAGCAGGATAGTGGAACCTGAAAGACAGGTAATTTTCAGGGTGCCCTGGGTAGACGACAACGGCAATGTTCAGGTTAACCGCGGATTCAGGGTACAGTTCAACAGTGCTATTGGCCCGTATAAAGGCGGACTCCGTTTTCATCCGTCCGTAAACCTGGGAATTATTAAATTTTTAGGTTTTGAACAAATATTCAAGAACTCATTGACTGGTTTGCCCATTGGAGGAGGTAAAGGAGGATCGGACTTTGATCCGAAAGGAAAGTCTGACGGAGAAGTTATGCGCTTCTGCCAGAGCTTTATGACTGAGCTGGCAAGGCATATCGGTCCTGATACCGACGTACCGGCAGGTGATATCGGTGTTGGAGCAAGAGAAATCGGCTATATGTATGGACAGTATAAGAGGTTAATGAATGAGTTTACCGGAGTACTTACAGGCAAAGGCATCACATGGGGCGGAAGCCTGGGAAGAACGCAGGCTACGGGTTACGGCCTCTGCTATTTTGTTGAGGAAATGTTGAAAGCGAAAGGTATGTCCTTTGAAGGTGCCACAGTGGTTATTTCCGGTTCAGGCAATGTTGCCATATTCGCAGCTGAAAAGGCTGGGCAGATGGGGGCAAAGGTTGTTGCCTTAAGTGATTCCAACGGTTATGTATATGATCCTGAAGGCATCAAGCTGGATACAGTTAAGCAAATTAAGCTGGTGGAGAGAAAGAGAATACGTGAATATGTCAACTACCATCCTGAGGCAAAATATACGGAAGGCTGCTCGGGTATATGGTCCATTAAGTGTGATATTGCACTGCCTTGCGCTACCCAAAATGAGCTTGACCATGAATCAGCCAAACTTCTCGTCCAAAACGGCTGTAAGGCAGTAGGTGAAGGTGCTAATATGCCCAGCACACCTGAGGCAATAGAAGAATTTATGAAAAACAATGTTCTCTTTGCACCGGCAAAGGCTGCAAATGCCGGCGGCGTAGCTACTTCAGCCCTGGAAATGTCCCAGAACAGTATGAGGTATTCATGGACATTCGAGGAAGTTGATGAAAAACTGAAGAATATAATGATCAATATATATAAGAATGCAAGCGCTACTGCAGAAGAGTACGGATATAAGGACAACCTGATCGTCGGTGCAAATATAGCAGGATTTATCAAAGTGGCTGACGCTATGTATGCCCAGGGTATTGTATAGAACTCGGATGATTATTTGAATTTCAGTAAACTTTTCAGTATGGAAAAAGAAGTTAGCAAACTATCCTTGACAGGTAGATGCAAAGTAAGTATAATTAGTTAGTGTCTACTAAGGACGCGGGTTTAACTCAGCGGTAGAGTGTCACCTTGCCAAGGTGAAAGTCGCGAGTTCAAATCTCGTAACCCGCTCCAATGTGAAACCTGTTCTTAATACAAGACAGGTTTCTTTTTTTATACCTTTAGGATATAATATTTTCTAGGGTCATTGCTAAAAGCATCCCTATAATTGAGCTTTTTAAATATTTATTGACTCTTTAAAAAGGGAGCGGAACTATATGAATAGTGAGGAAAAATCAGGCTATTCCATTAAGCTTACGCAAGTAATAGAGCAATTTCAGCTTGAAGAAGTGACAAACTGTTCCAGGCTGAATGAAATAGAGGTAACTACGTCGGACGTAAACAGGCCCGGTCTCCAACTGGCAGGTTACATGGACTATTTTGGCAATGACCGGATACAAATAATAGGCAAAGTGGAGACGCACTTTCTCCTGAATATGTCACCTGAAGAAAGGCTGAGGAAGCTGAGGATGTTCTTTGCGGCAGGCTTTCCATGTATAGTGGTTTGCCGTGACCTTAAGATATGCGATGAAATGATCAAGGTGGCAAATGAATACCAGATACCCATCCTGAAAACAAAGGAAATAACATCTAGGTTCCTGAGTGCCCTGATCAGTTATCTCAACCTGGAACTTGCCCCCAGGATCACAACCCACGGAGTATTAGTGGAGGTTTACGGGGAAGGTGTTCTGATACTTGGTGAAAGCGGCGTAGGTAAAAGTGAAACAGCCCTGGAATTGGTTAAGAGGGGACACAGGCTTATCGCTGACGACGTGGTTGAAATAAGAAAGGTTTCAGACAAGACTTTACTGGGTCAATCTCCTGAAATAATACGGCATTTTATAGAAATAAGGGGTATAGGGATACTGGATGTGAAGACCCTTTATGGTGTAAGCTCTGTAAAAGTACAGGATGCCATAAGCCTCATAATCCACCTGGAGCTTTGGGATGAAAGGAAAACATACGACAGGGTTGGCCTTGTGGACCAGTACACGGACATCCTGGGCATACAGATTCCTTCCCTCACCATCCCGGTAAGGCCTGGCAGAAACCTGGCCATAATTGTTGAAATTGCAGCAATAAACAACAGACAGAAAAAAATGGGATACAATGCAGCCCAGGTACTGAATGAAAGGATTATGAGAGATATAAATAAGGGGATTTTATAGTTTCATGAATGGTAGTCTAAAAACCCGGTATTACACAAATGTTTAAAAAGCATTGTTAAAAGTGGACCGGCAGGTAAAGACAGGCCATGGATGTGAATGAATTTTAAGAAAAGTACTCTTTTGGAGATTTTATAATAATATAACAATGGATTGCATTTTGTTTTGAATGATAAGTATAAATTGAAATAAGAGCGCCGGTTGGGAGTGTTTATGTTTGGATAAATACAGTATAGGAAAGGCAATTGCAGAAATCGTGGGTAGCATCAATGTCACAACGGATGAACCCATGAAAAACCACACATCATTCCAGGTAGGCGGTCCTGCAGATATTTATGTGACACCTGAATCTGCCGAACATATTATACAGGTGTTGGAATTTTGCAGACAAAACAATATACCCTTTTTTATTATGGGAAGAGGCAGTAATCTCATTGTCAGGGATGGCGGGATGAAATGTGTTGTTATTGATACCAGCAAAAAATTCAACAATTACACTGTGGACGGCGAAACCATAACCGCCGATGCAGGCATTTTGCTTTCTAAGCTTGCCAATATTGCACTAAAACACAGCCTATCCGGCCTGGAGTTTGCATCCGGCATACCTGGTACCCTTGGAGGGGCGGTTGTAATGAATGCCGGGGCATACGGCGGTGAAATGAGTCATGTGGTTGAAGAAACTCTTTATATTGACAGGGACGGAAAAAATGTACTCTTAAACAACACTGAGCACGAATTTGGCTACAGGAGCAGTATACTGCAGAAAAATGGCGGGGTTGTATTACGTACGAAAGTTAAGCTGAAAAAGGGGGATGCAGAAAGCATAAAAGATTTGATGAATGAGCTGAACTTTCGAAGAAAAGAGAACCAACCCCTTGAATATCCAAGTGCAGGCAGTATATTTAAGAGACCTCCGGGATATTATACAGGCAAGCTTATAGAGGAATGCGGCCTGAAAGGATATAAATACGGCGGCGCCGAAGTATCTGCCAAGCATTGCGGGTTCATTGTCAATACCGGAGGGGCAACTGCCGGTGACATTATTAATCTGATAGAATACATAAAAAGTACTGTAATGGAGAAATATGGAGTATTACTTGAGACGGAAGTAAAAATCGTAGGAGAAGACTAAGGGTAAAGCCGCATGCTTGCCTTACTTAAGACAAACCGGAGGGATTTCGATGAAAATCATTGTGATAACTGGTATGTCAGGGGCAGGAAAGAGTCTGGTTGCAAAAACAGTGGAGGATTTAGGATATTTTTGCATCGACAATCTCCCCCCCTCGTTGATACCCAAATTCATTGAACTGTACTTCCAGGGCGGAGAAAAGTTCAAGAATGTTGCTTTTGTCATTGATATAAGGGGAGGAGAACTGCTCAAGGATCTGTTTCCCGGCCTTATGGCCATAAAGGAAAACGGGCTTGATTACGAGGTTTTATTCCTGGAAGCGTCCGATAACGTGCTTATAAAGAGGTACAAAGAAAGCAGAAGAAGTCATCCCCTGGCATCTGAAGGCAGACTGGTGGAAGGTATCAGGCAGGAAAGGGAAATATTGAGCGATATAAAGAAAAAGGCAGACCATATAATAGATACATCAAACCTTACACCTGGACAGCTGAAGGAAGAGATCAGGAAGATTTTTGTCCAGGGCAAGGAGTTCAAAGGGTTGATAATAAATATCATATCCTTCGGGTTTAAGTATGGCATTCCTATAGAATCTGACCTTGTATTTGACGTGAGGTTTATACCTAATCCATATTATATAGAGTCCCTGAAAAGGCTGGACGGTAAAAATCCCAATGTCAGGGATTATGTGCTGAATAGTGATATTACTGTTGAGTTTTTAAAGAAGCTGCAGGATTTACTGGAATTTCTGATACCATATTATATACAGGAAGGTAAAACACAGCTGGTTATCAGCATTGGGTGCACCGGGGGCAGACACCGTTCAGTTGCAATCGCCGACGACCTCTTTAAGCTTCTTTCGGAAAGACAGTACACTGTGGTAGTTGATCACAGGGATATTGATAAAGATAACAGAGGTGTTGATTAGGTGAAAAATGTTACAGGCTCTGAAGAGACCAGACGCAGAGCAGAATTGTCAAAAGGCCCCAGGATTGTGGTAATTGGTGGAGGAACCGGTCTTTCTACAGCTCTCAGGGGCATTAAGAAGTATACGTCCAACATTACTGCCATTGTCACCGTGGCGGATGACGGCGGCGGTTCAGGAGTTTTGAGAAGAGATCTGGGTATTTTACCTCCCGGTGATATAAGAAACTGTATTCTGGCCCTTGCCGAAACAGAGCCGATTATGCAAAAGTTACTGCAATACAGGTTCACTGAAGGAATGCTTAAGGGTCAGAGTTTCGGCAACCTCTTTCTGGCAGCCATGATTGGTATTACCTCCGGCTTTGAAGAAGCAGTAAGGAAAATGAGTGACGTACTGGCCGTTACAGGCAGGGTTTTGCCTGTGACTTTGGACAATGTAAATTTATGTGCGGAATTGGAAGATGGCCGGAGGGTTCACGGCGAATCAAATATTCCTGTCTTTAACATCAGGAATAACGGGAGAATAAAGTGTGTATACCTGGAACCGGGCTATTCAAAGCCCCTGCCGGGAGCAGTGGAAGCAATCATGGAGGCGGATGCCATCGTTATGGGCCCCGGAAGCCTTTATACAAGCATTATTCCTAACCTGCTTGTCAACGGTATAACCAATTATATTGAGAAATCCAGCGCAATAAAGATTTATGTCTGTAATGTGATGACCCAGCCGGGAGAAACGGACGGCTATACGTTGTCCCGGCATATTGACGCTTTGGAAAGGCATTCTTACAAGGGGATCGTGGAGTATTGCGTTGCAAGCACCACTCCCATCAAGGGGAAACTGCGCCAGAAATACCAGGAAGATGGAGCGGAGCCGGTAGTCATTGACGAAGAAAACATTGCAGGAAGAGGATTTGTATTAAAAACAGGCGATTATACAAATGTAGAGGATGAGTATATCAGGCATGACCCGAACAAGCTGGCTCATGCAATAATGGAGATTATACATGAACATCTCTCTTAATGGGAGGATGGTGGGCGCATGTCTTTTTCATCAGAAGTAAAGAATCAATTGTGCAGAATTGAGTTAAGTGAAAATTGCTGCAAGATGGCTGAGTTGGCAGCCATTATTGGCGTCAGCGGGTATTTTGGATTCAGCGCAACCGGCAATAGCTATAACATGAAAATAACTACTGAAAATGCTGCCTTTGCCAGATCGGTATTTTCCAGTATAAAATCCCTGTTTGGAATCAACCCTGAAATTGTCATTCGCAAAAGTAAAAGGTTCAAGAAACATACCGCTTACACGATTATTGTGACCGGTTCCATGGGAGCCGGTATAATAATTAATGATACCGGAATAAAGCCCGTGGTGAGCGGCAGCACAATAAGTCTGGATTACTCGGACAAGTTGTTGTCTTTATTGGATAAACAGTGCTGTACAAGGTCCTTTTTAAGGGGTGCCTTTTTGGCCGGAGGGTCCATCAGCGACCCGGAAAAAACTTACCATCTCGAAATCTCCGGCCGCCACCGGAAGATAGTAAAGCTGATCAATAAGATTACCAATGACTTTGGACTTAACGGTAAGATTATCATTAGAAAAGGCAACTACGTGATGTACCTTAAAGAAGGAGAAAATATTGTGGATTTTCTCAACATCATCGGTGCCCACAATGCGCTGCTGGATATGGAAAATGTAAGGATTCTCAAGCAGATGAGAAACGATGTAAACAGGCTGGTCAACTGCGAAACGGCAAACCTGGAGAAAACAGTGGTTGCGTCTGTCCGCCAGATTGAAAATATAAAGTATATAAGTGAAAATATAGGTCTTGAACATCTCCCCGAGAATCTCAGGATTATTGCCGAACTGAGATTGAAACATCAGGATGCGAATCTCAAGGAACTTGGACAACTTCTGGATCCCCCCCTCGGGAAATCAGGGGTAAACCACCGGCTAAGAAAGCTTGAAAAGATCGCTGAAGAAGCAAGGCAGAAAAAAGGGAAATACAAGGAAATAATTACCGGTAACTAGTTTAAATTGTTATAATAGGTTTGATACTCTGAAACATTGGTTCTTACAGGTTTAGTGTTTCAGCGTTATGTTTGTTATTCCAAAGGATTTATGTATAATTAGCCGGATGCCTATAAGTTATTCCCGAAAATCCCACATCATATGCTGGGTTTTATTTTTATTCACTTGCCGGTAAATGGAGGATGATGGATGTGAGAGTCAAGTTCTCAAGTAAGGGCAATATCCTGACAGCTAAAATTATCGGGGAACTGGACCACCATACGGCCGAATATATAAGAGAAAAAATTGATGCGGAAATCGTTAAGGCTTCCACGAAACACCTGGTCCTTGATTTTACGGACACCACCTTCATGGACAGTTCCGGAATTGGCGTTATCATGGGAAGGTATAAAAATATCAGTAAATTTAACGGAAAGACTGTATTATCTGCCAATAAAAAACAGATAATAAAAATCATAGAGATGGCTGGAATTACCAATATAATACCGTTGTTTAAAAATCCCCAGGATGCCGTGGATTCTTTATTATCAAATGATTAAATGTAAGGGAGAGGGAAAAATGCAACCTATAAATGAAATGAGGCTCGAGTTTTTAAGCAAATCCAGTAATGAGTCCTTTGCCAGGGTAGTGGCAGCGTCATTTGCATCACAGCTGGACCCCACCGTGGAAGAACTGGCTGATGTAAAGACTGCTGTTTCCGAGGCGGTGACTAACTGCATAATACATGCATATGAGAATACCAGCGGCATAATTACTATGGTTTGCAGGCTTTATGAGGACTCAATGGAAATAGAGATTACTGATTACGGCAAAGGCATTGAAGATATAAAACTGGCGATGCAGCCGTTATATACGTCAAAGCCTGAATTGGAGAGGTCCGGGATGGGTTTTACGGTTATGGAAAGTTTCATGGATGTATTAAAAGTGACATCTGAACCCGGGAAAGGCACAACGGTTTTTATGGTTAAAAAATTCAAGTCACTGAATAACAAGGATGACAGCAAGTAGATCTTAAAATTATCTGAAAGGTCTATGGTAATATGGGTGTCTATGACGAATTGAACAACGCTTCACTTATTGAAAAGGCGAAAAACGGAGACATGCAAGCCCAATCCATTTTAGTGCAAAACAATATGGGACTGGTCTGGAGTATTGTCAAAAGGTTTCAGAACCGTGGATATGAAGCGGAAGACCTTTTTCAGATAGGTTGCATTGGCCTTATTAAAGCTATAAAAAAATTCGACACTTCATATGACGTCAAATTTTCCACCTATGCGGTACCCATGATTATAGGCGAAATCAAGAGATTTATAAGAGACGATGGTATTATCAAGGTAAGCCGGTCCCTTAAGGAGTTGTCCAATAAAGTAAGGATTACAAAAGAGAGCCTGACAAAAAAACTGGGCAGGGAACCGTCGGTTAATGAAATGGCGGAACATCTCAAGATAACACCGGAAGAACTTGTGATGGCTTTGGAATCAAGTTATTCGCCGGATTCCCTGTACGAAACGGTTGCAGAAGGCGACAGCTCGCCCACTTTTCTCATTGACAGAATTGACGGGGAAGGCTTTGAAAGTGAAGTGGAACTCACCGACAAGATAGCGCTAAGGCAGGTAATAGATACATTAAAGCCAAGGGAACGACAGATTATCATGCTGCGGTATTTCAAGGAAATGACCCAGGTACAGATAGCGGAAATCCTGGGAATCTCGCAGGTACAAGTCTCGCGGATTGAGAAAAAAATCCTCAATGAACTCCGTAAAAAAATCACCATGCCTTAAAATGTAGCTCCTGATGCTGTACATAACAAGGCAGGCTATAAATCGGATTTTAAAAAGACATCTCATTTATGCGTGGGAGATGAAGTTTATATCATCAGGAAAGCGGGAAAGTGGAAATAGAATTGTCACCTTCAAAAAGCCAGGGTTGGTGACAATCGAGAGTACAATGAATTTTGTAAAGGATACAACCGATTTTATCATTAGCAAGATAATCAATTGCTGCTGATACCATGGTTTCACTATAACTTGACAATGGGGAGTTTCATGGTATAATAATATTGCTGTTGAGAAAGCACTAATAATTACAAAAGAATATGCACTAATAAACGGGCCCTGTATAGGGTTATTTTTATCAATAAGTAATATTGACAAAAATATAGAGAATCTGGGTATATATGAATAAGAAGGATCAAATAAAAGTAATAGCACAAAATAAAAAGGCAAGGCATGACTATTTCATCGAGCAGTCCTTTGAAACAGGCATTGAACTGACTGGTACCGAAGTGAAGTCCATTAGGCAGGGAAAGGTCAACTTAAAGGATAGTTATGCTACTGTGAAGAATGGCGAAGTGTTTTTGCACGGCATGCATATAAGTCCCTATGAACAGGGAAACATCTTTAATGTGGATCCTGAAAGGGACAGGAAGCTGTTGTTGCATAAATACGAAATCAGAAGGCTTATTGGATATACCCAGCAGCAGGGATTCTCGCTCATACCTTTATCTGTGTACCTTAAAGGCAGCAGGGTAAAGGTGGAACTTGCTCTTGCAAAAGGTAAAAAGCTGTATGACAAACGGCGCGACATTGCCGAGCGTGATGCAAAACGGGCAATAGACAGGCGCTTGAAAGAAGTTTATGGATGATTGACAACTTAACATGGGGGCGTAAAGGTTTCGACGGGATCGTTGAGACTTGAGTAGCGGGTAGAGGATTCTCGTTGGCCTCTTAAAAAAACGAGAATATAAAAATAAACGCAAACGAAAATAATTACGCTTTAGCTGCAGCCTAATTACAGGCTGCCCGTCGGCCCGCGGTTCCTGCGCCGTGGTTAACCGGCGTCATTAAGTCAGGCCTTCAGCGCGGGAAGGTTAAACGCTGGTACCATCCTGCCAAAGCTTTGAGGCAGGACGGGATTTATGAAGCTACCAAGGCATAAAGCCTGCCATTGGGCGTTATGCCGAGGGAATGCCAAAGCAGTGGCTACACCCGTAGAAGCTCTTGTGGATATGATTTCGGACAGGGGTTCGACTCCCCTCGCCTCCACCATTAAAAGTCACAATTTTAAAAAATTCATTTATCCTCGTATATTATTACTTTTTTAACATAAGTTTGGATGATGCGTTTTAACTCTTCCAAACTTTTGCTTTAATGACAGCATCTTTATCCAGGTATTTTCTTATCTACATCACCTCACGCATCTGTCACATGGATCTGGTTTTGGGCATTGAGATAATGGCCCATCTAAAATGGTTTTGCTACGCGAAAGAGTTGAGCAACTTTTGGTATAGTGGTAGGATTTACCGTTCGAAGTCCAGTATACGATCCTATCATTTTGACTAGAAGCTCCTGAAGTAGGTGTTACAGTATTTTCACTATCAGGACCTAAACTACCGGCATTATAACTTCCTGGTTCACAATTAAATGTTATATCATTTCCATCGCTGGTTGCGATAATTGTTCCACATTCATCAGTCCTGTAAATTATAATATTAGCATTTTTTAATTTATTCATCGTTTCCTTGTGTGGATGTCCATAACTATTGCCTTTGCCCACGGATATTACTGCATATTTGGGCGATACCGCAGCTAAAAATTTATTGCTGGTAGAGTTATTGCTACCATGATGACCTATTTTAAGTACGTCAGCAGATAAATCGTAATTTCTGTTAAGCATTTCACGCTCCGAGATTTCTTCCGCATCTCCGACAAACAAGAAGGATGTTTGTCCATATTGTAATTTAATGACTATAGAATAATTATTTAGGTTGCTATAACTAGCTTTGTTGGGCGCCAAAATGGTATATTTTGCCGGCCCCAAATCAAATGTCATTCCAGCAATGGGTTCATCTATTTTCAGACCCTTGTTTTGTATAGCCAAAAGCACATCTTCAGAAGTCTGGGTAGTATGAACTACCCTATGCATATAAATTCTTCCTATGTCAAAAGAATTAATGACATCTTCCAGACCACCTATATGATCTTCATATGGATGAGTACCAACGAGGATGTCAATTTTGCTTATGCCCTGATCTTTTAGGTATGATACTATATTTAGACCATCGTCATTATTACCCGCATCTATAAGCATGGTTTCGCCAGGTGCTTTTATTAATATTGAGTCGGCCTGGCCTACGTCAATAAAATGTACTTCAAGAGGCGTGGCGTCAGTAGAGATAGATTGTTCACTATCTTCATCAGTTGATAGTTCGATCTCTGTAGTAGTTTGGGATTCGACCTGTTTGGTTTCTATAATAGACTGTTCTGGAATAGTTTGAGGTTTTTCAGGGGCAATATTTTTAGTTTTTTGAGATGATGTGGAAGTTACTTCTGATGAAATAACTGGTTCCTGTTTTTTTGAGGAAGTCGCACAGCAAGAGTTGTAATTTAAGGAGTTTTAAAACATATAATAGGATAGTGTCAACTTGTTGTGAAATTTTTTAACCAAATCTGTGATTTGATTGCTAGAATTTTTCATGATCGCTTATATTGACACATGAAATAATCATTTATATTATGAAGGTATCATATTCTTAAGCACAAAATGAGTCAGAAAAGAGTAATTATATGGATAACAAATTGAAACGTAAATACGGATTGTTTATGGCCATCTGTATGGTGGTAGGAATCGTCATTGGTTCAGGCGTCTTTTTCAAAGCTCAGACCATCCTGACCATGACGGGCGGCAATATGCCTCTGGGTATCCTGGCATGGGCCATCGGCGGTGCAATCATGCTGGTGTGTTTGCTGACCTTCGCGTTCATGGGGCAGAAATATGAACTGGTCAACGGCCTGGTTGACTATGCCGAAGCTACGGTTGGTCCGCGGTTTGGCTATTACATGGGTTGGTTTGCTACCACCATCTATTACCCCGCCATGACCTCGGCTCTTGCTTGGTTGTCAGCACGATATACCCTGGTGTTCATTACATCAGTAAATCCCAATTTTCCATTGACAATTCCCGCATCAGAAGGCGGCTGCATCATCGGCCCGGAGTGTATGGCTCTGACTCTATTTTACTTGTGTGCTGCATATGCGGTAAACGCTCTGTCCCCCCGGCTGGCCGGCAAGCTGCAGACCAGTACTACTGTCATTAAGCTGATTCCTTTGGGATTAATGGCCGTGGTGGGCATAATCTATGGATTGACAAGCGGAACACTTACACAAAATTTTTCTACGATTGCTCAGACGGAAGGAGTATCCCCGAACCCACTGTTCGCTGCAGTGACCGCTACTGCCTTTGCGTATGAGGGTTGGATTATCGCAACATCCATCAATTCCGAGTTAAAAGACTCCAAACGAAACCTGCCCCGGGCATTGTTGGTGGGCGGAATAATCATCATTGCTGTTTATATTCTATATTACATAGGTGTGGCCGGCGGTGCAACCAACCAGCAACTCATCGACCAGGGTGCCACCGTGGCCTTTACTAATATTTTCGGTGGTGTGCTTGGCAACATTCTCAACCTGTTTGTCGCCATTTCATGCATTGGTACTATGAATGGCCTTATGATAGGTTGTTGCCGCGGTATGTATTCCCTGTCTGTCCGCGGTCGTGGTCCCGCAACCGATGTCTTTTCTCAAGTAGACAGCCGCACCAATATGCCCAATAATTCAGCAGTATTTGCTTTGCTGATTACTGCGGCCTGGTTCTTGTATTTCTATCTGTCCAACCTAGCCCGTACCTGGACAGGCCCCTTTGTTTTCGACTCTACTGAGTTACCTATAATTACCATATATTTTATGTACCTACCTATTTTTGTCCAGTGGATGCGGAAGGAGGAAAGCCAACCGTTAATGCGGCGCTTTGTGTTACCGATCTTAGCATTCTGCGGATCGGTGTTTATGGTAGTTGCCTGTATCATCAGCCACAGGTGGGCCTGCTTCTGGTATCTGATTGTCTTTGCTGTGATAATGATAATTGGTGGCCTGCTGGACCGGAAGAAGAAACTAAAAAATTCGTAGAATGCGATCTCCAACAGCCATTGGTTGAAATGGATGAGATTATTAAGCGTTTGATAAAACATAGATTTGTAAGAATAAAGAAATGAATTATATTTTAAGTGAAAACCGTCCAAAACGGACGGTTTTCACTATTTATTCCGATCGGGAAATTTCACTTAATCGCAGCTTCCCTTACCGGTATGTAATCCATGCACGATACTCCCGTTACGATCAGTGAATGTTTATGCAATTATTATATATGTTTCACTAAATAGATACAACAAGCATTTAATAAGCTATGGGTTTGCTTGTATCAATATGTGCAGACCTCAGCCGCACTTGAGATAGAAAATGGGGCAGCTAATACAATAAAACTACAGCGTGAAGTGTAGATCTATTTTCATCCCATATAAAAACATAGTGCTTCCCGCTGTCTATCGCGTATTCTAACAATACTTCTTCATGCAGGGTAATTTCTTTTTTATAACTTATTTCAATATTATTGAAATAAGTTTCATTTATATTTTCAGGCATAGCTTCGTTTGCAAGGTCTAGATATACAGGGTTATGTACGTGTTTATTGCAATCGATCATGGACTTGTTGATTCTAAAATGTGTCCTTGTGATAATTGGCAAGTCTGTATTAACTGTTTTTGTAAACTTAAAATCAGGGAAATTCTTATGCTGCGGTTCGCGCCCGAAGACATCCATGAGATCACTTGATAGTTTTATTGGCTTGCCATTCTCTGTGTTTATAGCAATCCACGTAGAAGTTGCTTTTGATATAACTTCACCATTTCTGTTAATTATCTCGTAATCCCTGTACGCCCGTATCCCCGAGAACTCTTGTGCCCAAGTCCTTGCAAGAATGGTTTCACAAGATTTGGGCCGTTGATAAACTTCCAGTTTCCAGTTTATCACCACCCATAAGATGTGGATTTTTTCCTTGTAGTCCATCCCCTGGCCAACGAGGTTACCATGCACATTGGTTACATTGGTCAGTACCTCCAAAAACGCTTTATTTGTCATTTCATTATTGATTCCAACGTCCTGGATTCCAATAAAGAATTCCTGCTCTACCTGCAAAAAATTCATCCCCTTTTGTGAACATGTAAATTACCTGCTTGCCTGAAATGTTGTTAAATTGGATAATTCTGGGCTTAAAACATTATACCATGATTATTCATAATATCTCAAATGGCAAAAAAACGTGGATGCCCAGAATATAGGTCTATATATTCCCACAACGACAATTATTTTAAAACGACTGGAGAAATGTGGAAACGTGGTGTTAATGCTACCTCTCATCCACTTAATAAGGTTTATATATTGTATTGAATCATTGTAAATCAGAAAGATAGTGTAACTATATATAATATTAAATTTTACATGGAAATTATAAGAGGTTAGGTTTGTTCTGAAAGCAATAGCAGTTATTTCACAGAAGTGTCTGAGAGAAATCAACATGAAAAGACTTAATGTTGGCGATACTGCTGAAAATGCTCAAATTCTCAGCGGTTTCAATTCTACGAGTCATCAAATGTCCCGCTCTGAAGGCAGGCTTGCTGCCTTCAGAGCGGCTTAAGGAGATCATGCTGAGTGGAGGTTACTCGGTATATATAATCTCGCCAGTCTCGGCACAGCGTCTGTAGTGGCGAAGGAAGTTGTAGGCGATATCGCCGTAACCTGGCCAGAGGGAATGCTGCAGATACTCGGTGACGTTAAGGCCAATCATGGGCACACCTTTATTGTTCCTGATCAACCATTCAAAGTTGCGCCATTCACCGTTTATCACAGTCAGCTTGAGGGAGTTGAAGGGCCGTCCTATCATAGGATATTTGGCAAAGTCGAACTCTTTTACGGGCTCGATGCCGTTGAACTCGCAATAGGTCTGCAGGCAGGCCAGCCCGCCTTCGTTGGGGTGGCCGTGTTCAGCATCCCATGCAGCAAAGTCGTAGGTAGAGGTAATCAGCATGACAGGCAGATCATACTTCTCATACAGTGCATGGGCACTCTCGGGCACGTTGCGGAGAGGCATGGCCATGGGAGCAGCTGCTGCAAAGATTTCTGGATGGGCGGCAATGCAGTTGTAGGTCGCCTGACCTCCCATGGAATAGCCGGTCACATACACCCGTTCGGGATCCAGTGCAGGGTATTTGTCGAGCATGTATTTCACCAGAAGGGGAAATACCTCGCCGGCGATGGAGGTGATGCCGCTATGCATGGGAGCCACCGCCGCGAAGCCCTCGCGTGCTGCGGTGAGCAGAATGCCTGTCTCATCCAGGAACATAAGGGGGTCGTCACCGCCGCCGTGGCAGGCGAGCAGCAAAGGTACACTGTGCTTGGAAGCAGTGTTGTTCAGCACTTCCTGCGGAACTACTTCATACCAGGTGTCGAGGTAGGCGCCTTCCTCGGCCATAAAACCGCCGCCTGTTGCCTTGATGTGGCTGAAACGCTCACCGTCGTACATAAAGGTGACCTGTAAATTGCCCACTACGGTTTTGCCATTTATAATTGGGTTGCGCGGAGATAGTGCAAAGCGGGAAATAGGTGGAGCGGGAACGTAACCCTGATAAGGGTTGGTGACTGTGGGCTCAAGAAATTTGGTGCTCACGTTTGAGGTACGCTGCAGGTACATGAACATTTCCCTGTAAGCTTTCACCATCCACTTGCCCACATTTCCCTCAGTATCCGTGGCCACGCAGACCTTGCGGAGGGGAACGCGGCTGTTATAGAACTCGGCAACACCGCCGCTGAAGGTGTAGGCATCAGTGCCGTTGGCCTCGCGGAATTTGTACACGGCTGTACTGGAGCCGTTTACAATATAGGCGGGAACATACTGGCTGACCTTCACTTCATCTGACATCTCACCGCCGTAGGTGAAATAGCCTGCCACGCGGCCAATGAGTTCGTCCCGGGAGCCTGCGATAAAGTTGTTCATAAAGGTGGCGCCTGCACCCTCGCCAAACATGTAAATCTTGCCGTAGCCGCCGCAGTACTCGCTCTCTGCGGGGCAGCAGCGATTGCCGTCAATCTCAATATAGGCCTTTTGGGTATAAAGGGCCTTATGAAGTGTATAACAGCGCTGCAGATAACTTTCACCGTAGCCCACATCTTTTTCGGGCATCTCCAGCAGTATGGTGCCGACAGCTTCGTTGATCAGGTCAATTAGTCCAAGACCTTTGAGATAGGCAAAGGCCTCCTCTTTGGTTTCATAACGTTTGTCCGAGAAAATGATAAAAGAGGTGTTATTGCGCGCAGCGGTCTCACCGCCGTAGAGATTGGGGGACCTGTAGATGTACACAAGATCGTTTGGAAAATCTGCCAGCTTGGGGTTGGCGATCCGAGGTACACGGAAGTTGCCTGTGAGTGACGCTGTTGCCGCAGGCGCGTTCGCGCATACCTCGTCCAACGTTTCGAATGTGGCGGGGTTTCCTTGCCGGTTATTATACTTCAGCATAATAATCCTCCTTTTTTTGTGGAATTTGCAGAACAGTTTTGCCGGAATGTCGTGGAGTGCTGCATCTGATGTATATTACGGTAAATATTTCCATCATAAGCTCATTATAGCGCAGAGCAGGGGAAAATACAACGGGCTATACGAGACGCAAATTGCAAAAACACTGAGCTCAAATGACTGGATTGTAATGAAATGACCATGTTCGTAAAAAGATATGATAAGCATAGATTTTTAATAATGTCTCAGATAAAATATAACTAACTTGTTGTATTTTGTATTTAAGGCGTTATGATTCAGTTTTCCAGTTTATGTTTACTTAATGAAGTGAATTTAAACTGATAAGTGAAACTAATAAACCTTACACAGTAGGTGGTTCTGTGAAAAAGACGGTATATTCCATTTTGATAATCAGCCTGGTTATTGGGGTTTGCCTAATTATACTGGACAGTAAGGGGAATGATCAATTTAACATCCCTTCAAGGTTTGAAAAAGTGATTATTGACTTAAGTAGTCAATCTGGCACTGATGTCCTGCTTTTCACGAAAGAGTTGGACGTTCCCTCGACTGTGGAATTCTTCATACAATCAGATAATGAGACTCCCAAAAATATAAAGGTAGTTAGTGAATCAGAAATATTGGGCATTAACGGCAGAGAAGTTAACTTTACAGTTGGAAAGGTTACCGGAAATGCGTGTGTAGCAAGCACTTTTGTAATGGATAAAGGCAGATATTCCGTATACCTTACCAGCGAGAAAACGAAAGGGAAGCTTGCAATTGGGCATCAGGAAACAGCCAAGGAACCTGCTGAATTTGACAGGCTGTATAAAATTCATAACGGCGACTTGAATAACCCGCCTGAAGGCTATATTGAAATATTTTCAACTGACCTTACCGGAAAAAGCTATAGAGACGAGGTTATCTATACACTTTCTCTTGATACGGCTAAGGACATTGGTTTATCTGTTTACACATCAGCAAGACAGGGAACCGTTAGCGTTGACTTCATTGGAAAATCTTCAGATTTTACAGGGTTGGTTCACCCTCAATTCAACCGGATATGTGATCAATTGGAAGCCACACTGCCTCCAGATGAATACCAGTGTAAAAAATGGGGAATAGGTCCGTTAACACGAATATGATGTCAGGTATTACAAGTGGGGACTGTTCTATAATTTTCATCAAAAAAGTCGAGTATGTATTTTCCTGTTATGTTATACTGGCCTCAAGAAGCAAGAAAACGTTTTCCATGCTTCATAATGAGACGTAATAAGCATGAACCGGCACTTTTGCTTTGTAACACTGTTGATGCCGTGGCAAATTATGCCTTTGAAATGTACGAAGTTCTGGGAGGTTGGGAGCGTGGTGAGAAACAGATGCATGCTCTTGTAACCCGTGAGGCTCGTGAAAAAATCGGCTGTCTGATAGATAAATGCAAGGAAGCTGACTCAAAAGCACTGAGCTTGTTAAAAGAACTTTTGATGAAATTGTAAAACTGTAGAGTTTGCAAAAGTATAGAAGCAGGAGAGTTATTCTCCTGCTTCCGTGTTTTTTTATGCTTCTTCGATGAATTTGATTACTTCGGTAAGACTGAGGTTATTTTCCTTGGCGATTCGGGAGATGTCATCAAATTCATATTTGGATTTCCTTACACCATATCCTTCCGAAATTTTTTGCCTTACCGGGCCATAAGGTGTTTCAAGAGTGGAAATTGTGCGGTTAAGGGTGTACCGCTGGCTTATATTTTCCCGAATACCAAGTGTAGTCGTATGCTTAAATATTAAATGTATCATTTTATCTTTATCCTTTACCTTGCACATTACGCAAAGAAGAATTCCGGGACGTGATTTTTTCATGCCGATGGGAACGGTATACACTTCAAGGGCACCTGCTTCAAAAAGGCTTTCAATGGCAAATCCGATTGCTTCCGGGGCCATATCGTCCAGGTTACAGCAAAGTTCAGCCACAACATTATTGTTGCCGTTGGTTTCACCCAGCATTGCCCGAACGCAATTTGCCGCTTCAAAGTCTTTCTTGCCCATACCGTAACCAATCCTGGACACCTTCATAACCGGCATTGGACCAAAGGAATCGGCGAAGTGTTTGAGTAGTGCGGCGCCGGTGGGTGTGCATAATTCTCCCCGGATAGCCCCGCCATATATGGGAACACCCTGCAGGATGTATGCTGTGGCAGGCGCGGGGACAGGCAGAATACCATGTGAACAGCGTACCTGGCCGTAACCTACATGAATTGGCGAGGTAACCACATAATCCGGCGCAATTTCATTCATGAGCAGGCATACACCGACGATGTCGGTAACGGCGTCCATTGTTCCGACTTCATGGAAATGGATTTCTGTAACAGGTTTCCCATGGGCGTGACTTTCGGCTTCCGCAATCAGGTTGTATACAGCCATTACATCTTTCTTTACTTTTTCCGGCAAATCAAGGTGGGACACAATATGTTCTATGTCGTAAAGCCTTGCGTGATGGTGTTCATGTTCATGATTGTGATTATGATTGTGTTCATGTTTGTGATGGCCATGTTCGTGTGTATGGTTATGTTCGTGAACATGACCATGAGCATGTTCATGATGGTATTCACTGTTATAGTAATCCTTATGCTCATGTAAATGCTCATTAGTATGTTCATCACTGTTTTCTGGATCGTGCTCATGTTCGATGTCAAAGCTTTCTTCTTCCTCACCGTTTACAATAACGGAGACGTGGGTTCCCTGAATACCACATTTTACTGAAGGTGATGCAATTACTTTAACGCCGGGAATGCCCAGCTCGTTCATTCTGTCGATGAAGCCCTGTTTGTCTTCTATAAGTTCCAGGAGGGCTGCCATAAGCATATCACCGGCAGCGCCCATATTACATTCAAGATACAATGTTTTCAATTTATTTACCTCCCATATGATTAATCATGCTTGCCAGGTACGCGGCGCCAAAACCGTTGTCAATATTTACGATGCTTACGCCGCTGGCACAGGAATTAAGCATGGATAAAAGAGCAGCTAAACCACCGAATGATGCACCATAACCGACACTGGTGGGGACTGCTATAACCGGGCAGTCTGCAAGGCCGCCGATTACACTGGCAAGGGCTCCTTCCATGCCTGCAATGGCAATAATTACCCGGGCATTCATAATATCATCCAAATGCGCCATTAACCTGTGCAGGCCAGCTACACCCACATCATAGAGACGGACGACCTCATTGCCTAATACTTCGGCGGTCAGAGCCGCTTCTTCGGCAACAGGCATGTCACTAGTGCCACCGGTTGCAACAACAATTTTGCCCAGTCCGTCCGGCACCGGTATTTCTCCTACGACCCCGATTTTCCCCATTTCGTAATATTTAAATGTAAGTTCTTTTGCTAATACCACAGCTGTCTGTGGAGCAAGGCGGGTAATAAGGATGGTTTTTTGTCCGCGTTCATACATGGTTTGGGCGATCTTTTTTATTTGTTCCGGTGTTTTGCCGGCTCCGAAAATGACTTCACATACCCCCTGGCGCAGGCCCCTGTGATGGTCAAGCTTGGCAAAGCCTAAATCCTCAAAAGGCTCCAGTTTAAGTTTCAATATTGCCTCATCCACTGAAACTTTGTTGGCATAAACCTGTTCCAGTAACGAGCGGATTTCCTGCTGGTTCATTTACTGGTACCTCCCGTCCAGGTCTACAAAGATATTTTTAAAGAATGGTTTCAAAGCCTTCTTTATATTATCTGCCTCCATCACAGCTTTTTGCATCTGGTCTCTTGTAAACTGAAGTCTGGCTGCGTCATGAAACACCCTGACGCGAAAATCATTGTAACCGAGTTTGAAAAGGGCGTCTTCAGCGCCTTCCACACGCTTAAGTGTTTCCCTGTCGATTTTGGTTCCCGTCGGGATTCTGGTGGCAAGGCAGGCGTAAGGGGGTTTATCCCATGTGAATAAACCAGCCTCTTTTGAAAGCTTCCTGATTTCATCTTTTGTAAGCCCGCATTCACGTAAAGGAGAGCGTACCGAAAGTTCTGCCAGGGCACGCATACCGGGACGGTCATTAATATCGTCTGACGCGTTGGTCCCGTCAATCAGAACCGAATAACCATCTTCCCGGGCACGCTTCTTAAGCGTTCCAAACAATGCTCTTTTGCAGTGGTAACAACGTTCAGCAGTGTTTTCGATAACTTCCGGAGCGGAAAAAACGTCAAGCTCCAGAACCTTTACTTCAACATTCAGTTGTTTGGCGAGGTTTAACGCATCCTCATATTCAAATTCAGGCTGAAATGCAGTTTTTATATAATACGGCCGGATATCCGCACCATACTTCAGACCGGCATAAAGCAGGTATGATGAATCCACACCGCCGGAATATCCAAGTGCCACACGCTTGTTTTCATTGAAAAAATCTTTTAATGTCATCGGTATACCTCCATAAATCTAATTATACATTTAAAAATCAATCAGGCTTTATTTTTTATATAAACTAAACTTTATTTAGCATCAACACACTCATGCCTCCGGAATGTAAATGCGCCTTGTACACAGGCTATCCAAAATCATTTCGGAATGACTGACTACCAGAACACCCAGGTTGCGCCTTGTTATTTCTTCCTTAAGAAATTTCCAGACCTGAGCCTGGGATATCAAGTCAAACATTGCAGTAATCTCATCGGCTATTAAAAATTTTGTTTTTCTCCCCAGTGCACGGGCTATACAAAAACGCTGCAGTTCACCTCCTGAAAGTTCAATGGGATACCGGCTCATCCATTCTTTTTCTATTCCAAGGCTTTCTATAATGTAATCATCCACATCTCCTGCCTCATTTAGTATCTGATGCATGCGAAGGCGTGGATTTACCACCAGTTCAGGATGCTGCCAGACCATTTGTACCGGGCAATACCCGGTATATGTGTGTAAAGGTCTGCCGTCTAATGTGACCTGGCCACTGTCAGGTTTTATGTAACCTGCAAGGACTTTGCACAAGGTAGTTTTACCGGAACCGCTTGGACCGCTTAAGCCTACGATTTCACCGCTTTCTATGGATATTGATAATCCGCTGAGAATTTTATGGCCATTTTTCCTATATTGAAATATTATGTTTTCTGCCTTAAGTATCATTCCGGGCCTCCCTTATACAGCGCACAAAGCCGCCGTTCATTTTACGGTAAGGTATATATCCACTGCACTGCTCCCGGGCGGAACTACATATGTTTACAAAATTGCAGCCAGTTAATTTAGCATTAACGTATGGATTGATTCCCTCTGCTGCCCTGAATCCGTTTTTAGGCATTGCATGCCACAAAGCTTTTGTGTAAGGATGGCGCAGCCTTGACACATCCTGAAAATCCGAAGATTTTGCCTCTTCGATGGTTAATCCGCCGTAAAACACTACAACACGGTCTGCCACTTCCACTGCCAGTTCCAGATCGTGGGTGATAAGAAGCACTGCAGCGCCTTTATTTGCAAATTCCCGGAAGTGTTTCATCACTTGCTTTGCTGCACTCATATGTAGCCCGGGAGTAGGTTCATCGGCAATTATTACCTTAGACTCTGCCATTACAGCGGTGGAAATAAGGACTCTGCGTGCCATGCCGCCTGACAGCTCAAAGGGATACAAGTTTTCGATTTCCGGGTCAAGGCCAAAATGGCTTAATATGGCTCTTGTCTTCTCTCTGGCCGTTCTATCGTTTATACCGTTTCGCACCTGCTTGCCGGTTTTCATAAGGGGGTCAAGGTAAGACACATTTTGGGGTATCAGGGATATTTCTTTACCCCGTAATTGTTCAATTCTTTCATGTGTCAGTGGTTCACCCTGGTAATATATGTTACCTTCCATACGGGCATTGTACGGCAATATACCTAATATTGCATGGGCAAGAAGGCTTTTGCCGCTTCCGCTGGCACCTGCAACTGCCACAATCTCGTTTCCATACAGTTTTACGCTTAAGTCACTGATAACCTGAAGATTACGCTTTCGCAATCCCCGTGCGTATTGAGTAAATGAAACTGACAGGTTGCAGACTTCAAGAACCGGTGTTTTATCCATGCCAAGCCTCCTATTCGTGATATGTGGAAGGGTCCAAAAGCATACGCAATGTGTTCCCGATATAATCAAACATAACAACTACCATAACGAGAAGAATTCCTGGGAAAACTGCAAGCCACCAACTGCCGGTAACCAGGTATCTCATGCTTTCTGACAAAATAATACCAATAGCTGGCTGTTCAGGCGGAAGGCCAAACCCTAAAAAGGTGATGCTTGCCTCATGCAGTATTGCGTGGGGGAAAAGCAAAACAAGCCCCACGATAAACTGAGGAAAAAGATGAGGAAGCATGTGCCTGGTCAATATTTGCAGACGCCCCACACCAAGTTTCTGTGCCACCTGAACATAACCACTTTGTTTAAGCTGCATGATTTCCCCTCTTAGAACCCTGGCCAGGGACATCCAGTGGGTAAATATGATACCAGTGACTAGTCCCCAAAAGCCTTTTCCGCAGGCAAAGGAAATCAGTATCAAAAGGAGGATATGGGGGACTCCCATTATAAGGTCAATCAGCCATGTAATAAAAGAATCAACCGCTTTACCCAAAATGGCCGATAAGGCGCCCAAAATCAAGGCTACTACTGAACTGAACGCGGCTGTCACTATTCCTATACGGATACTTAAGGAAAGCCCGGCTAACGTACGTGAAAACATATCTCGGCCCAGCCAATCGGTTCCAAAAGGATATTTGAGCGATGGAGCCTGGTTTTTCCGGCTGAAGTCTGTTTCCATTGCCTTATTCATACTGGCATATCCTGAAACCAGGATAACCGTAATTAGAATCACTGACAATATAAGCAATGCCAGCGCAAGCTTCCTGCGGCCGTGTATCAGGCTGATCATTTTTCGGCCCCCCTTCTTATGCGTGGATCAATAATGCCGTACAACAGGTTTGCGGTAAAGTTTCCTGTAAAGACGATGGCAGTGCTTATGACTGTAATTCCCATAAGAAGCGGAATATCTCCCCCAAGACCTGCAGAAACTGCAGCCTGGCCAAGGCCGGGATATGAAAAAACCTGTTCAACGAGAACCGAGCCGCCGAATATTTCACCAATTGAGGCAAACTGCAGCGTTATGGCGGGTATTAAGACATTTCGCAGACCATGGCGAAACACCACGGACCTTTTATTTTCCCCCCTGGCCAGGGCGAACAACACATATTCGCTCTCCATTACATCAATCATTTTTTCTCTTGTGTGAAGCACAATATTTGATATGCCTGTAATACTCAGTACTGCTGCCGGCAGGATTGCATGCCGCAGCCTGTCGGTCAGCGTTATGAAACCTTCCTCCACACCTATTGGTACACTAAGACCAATGGGAAATATCCTGAACCATACAGCAAATATGAGAAGGAACAGCAGGGCAATCCAAAATGCCGGTGTACTGGCGGTCAGCAGAGCATATCCTCTGATAATTCTGTCAATGAAACTGCCCCTGTTTGCTCCTGCTATTATCCCTAAGGAAAAGCCCACGATACCTGAAATCAACCAGGCCGAACCCATGAGCAACAGCGAATGGGCAAGTTTCTGGCCTATAACAGAAGAAACATCCTGGCGGTACAGCAAGGATACACCCATGTCACCCCTGATGAAGTCTTTAGCCCATGCAAGGTACCGTTTTACAGGTGGATCGTTGACACCCCAGTATGTTTCCAGCTTTTTAATCTGCTCCCGGCTGAGGGAACCAAGGGCAGCCTGCCCGACATTAACCTGCAGGGGATCCACAGGCGATAATGATACCAGCAGGAAAGCCAATATACTTGCACACAGTAACAGTAACACCAAACGTATCAAGTTTTTAGCTAAAAAGGTTATGCTCTTTTTCATACCTGTTTTCATTCATTATTCCTGGTTATTCTAATTGTTATTTCCAACTCCACTGATCAACGTTATTGACTATAGACCAGCCCTGTCCATGTGGATGCAGCTTCTGCTCAGCCACATTAAGATTATCTTTGACCCAATACAGGTGGTTTATGTTAACCAGCCAAACCCATGCTGAGTCGCCGGCGGTACCGGTGGTCCCGTCCCACTGGGCTTTCTTCCAGAGATTGTAGGAAGTTTCCAGGTCCATTGTTGAAAGGGCTTGATCCATATAGGAATCAACGGTTTTGTTGGCATATGGCACATATCTTGCAAGCCCGGTTTCGGGTACGGTATGGTATAAATTATACAGTTCCAATGGAGTATGGGTACCCCATCCCCATATCATGGGTTCCCTCTGGGCACGGTTATACGCTACATCCCAGCCGACACCCTCTATAGTAGCTTCAATCCCCAAAGCCTTAAGCTGGTTTGCAGTTTCTGCAGCAAGAGCCTGTCTCACGGAGTCAGATGCAGGATACATGATATTGATTTTTGCCCGAATACCGTTTCTTGTACGGATACCGTCATCACCAGGAATCCATCCTGCCTCATCAAGAAGGGCAACGGCTCCGTCAAAGTCATACTCTACTGTGGTATCTTCATTAAACCAGGGCATTTTGTCGCATACACTGAAGGCTGGCGTGCCATGACCGTTGAGAACATTATCAATCATTTTCTGACGGTCAATTCCCATATTAATGGCTTTGCGGATAGCTAAATCACATGTCACGTCATTGCCGGTTTCACCATTATATGGAATGGTGGGCAAGCTTATACCACGGTTGTCAACCGTTTCAACACCTAAAAGGGAATATCCATCAATGGCCTTGTCTGAGTAAGAGGCAGAGGTATATGCCAGATCAACCTGGCCTGCTTTTACTGCTGCATAGGCTGCAGCTTCATCCATAAACACAATAGTGACCTTTTTCATGAGAATTTCTTTTCCATAATAATATGGATTTGCTTCAAGAATGATTTGTTGCCCTTTGTCCCACTGCTTCAGGACATACCGGCCTGAGCCAATGGGATTTTGCCCGTAGTCCGGACTGTAGGCATGTTCCGGCACAATTCCGATAATTGCCATGGTATAAGGCCATATGGAATATGGCTTTTTCATGTAGAATTTGACTGTGGTGTCATCAACAGCTTCCGCTTTTTCCAGCATTGTCAGGTCATTGATTGTGCTTTCAGACTTGACGGTGTTATATGTAAAGGCCACATCGTGGGCAGTTAGTTTCTCTCCGTCAGTAAAATACACGTCGTTACGTATTCCGACTGTCCACACAAGCCCGTCTTCGCTTACGGAAATACTGGTAGCCAGATCATAGGCAATTTCCAGATCACGGGTAGTAGTAGTCAGTGTGCTTTGAATAAGAGGTTCATGAACATGCTCTCCCGCTCCCCAGCCATACGCAGGGTCAAAGCCTGCTACGGGTTCAGAAGTCGGTCCCATAACAACGATAACTGAATCTTTTTCAACTGGCAAATCAGATGATACTTTTTGATTACAACCGTTCAAGACTGCTGACAGAAGTATGACAATAAATATTATGGAAAATGACTTTTTCATTCTCTGTTGCCCTCCTTTAGGATTGCTTCGCCGGTACAAAAATAACAACTCTAGAAAGACTTTGAAATATAGCAAAAAAGGTATACGGTTTCTCTACAGAAGAACCATATACCTTCATGAGTATACATTCAAAATTACTGCAAATATAATGTGCTTTAGGATAACATGTTTCTACACCTTATAATTGGCTTCATGCCAATTCTCGTGGAATTATACACAAATACCGCTTGGTTGTCAAGATTACAGTTTGGTTAACATGTTTGTTTGTGTATTTCCATGTTATGGCCGATTATAACCAGGCAGATAAGATTAATTTACAATTTCGTCCCAGATAACTGTCTTACGCCGGTATACTGGCTATTTTCCGGTAAAGTTATTGTTTTCTGTAAAGGCTTAAATTATAATGTTGCTGTTTGACCCTAATATAACATATGAATTCTTTGTTAAGTTTTCTCAGCAAAGGTTCTACAAAAAAACAGGACAGGTGATTTTATGCGGAAAAATAAGATGTATTTATTGGTATTGGGATTAGTATTTGGTATTGGCGCTTTTGTTTTCGGCATGCAGCAAGAAAGATGTTGTCCTTGACAATAGTGACACTGGAACTGGGTTGCAGGAAGAAGCGAAAGAGATGCAAGAATCAGATGAGAAAGAGCTCAATGCACATGAGTTGGAAGATAATGTATCAGAATCTGACCAATCAACAGCGGATACGAATGAAGTCAACCCCATCAGTAATGATGGCCTGAATGATGCAAAGACAGAATCTGGAGATGAAACTTTAATAAATGTAGATACTGGTTTTTCTATAGAGGATTATTTATTAAGTGCTGACGATTTTGCAAAAATGGATTACAGTACATATTTTGACGGTAATTATAAATTATTTCTTCAGGTTCCCAATCATGAAAGCCTTGGGAGGCTTAGGATTGAGTCTAAAAAAGATAGTCAGGTTGTCGAAGAAATTATATTTGACAATGAATTTAACATATATAAAAAGGATGCCAATATTGCAAACTTGAAATGGAATGATTATTTTATATCAGATCCGGACAAAGTTATTGATTCCATAATAAAATATGGTGATAAACAACATTATATAGTTGAAATGCTAAATAAGAATTATGAAAGCTATTACGGGGTAATAGATTACAAGGGGAATTGGCTGGTAGAACCGCTATACAAGCAACTGGAAGGTTTAGATGTAAATGGTGTCGGACTAGGGCTTAAGGGTAGGAGTTGGTATGCAGTTTCAATAGATGGCACAGAACTGGCAAAAATAGAAACTAAGCAAAATACTGTTACATACATCCCGCTGGGTACATTTGCAAGGATTAGCGGTAATTATTATTTCCTAAATGAAGCAAGTAAGAGATTATTGAATGAAGAAATTTTGAATAAATTATTTGAATCGGGTGATTACGTCATTACTAGAAAAGGCGAGTTCTATGAAATGAAGGATTATACCAAATATCCGGAGACTGAAATTTATATTTTAGATAAATATTTGAATATCATAGACTCCCGCAAGATTCAGCCCACTGACCGTGTCATGATAAATAGAGACGGGAAAATTGATAAGGTATTTTCTGATACAGACTATAAACGCCTATTAAACGGAGGGACAGAAATTGAACACAATGGCGCTGTTTATAAGTCACTGGAAATTGATCCGGAGACAATGGACAATGCTGTATTCTTTAATAAACAGTTCTGGCAGAAAAAAGACAGCTGGAATTACTATATCCTGGTAACGGATTTAAATGGTAATGTGTTGTTGGACGAAAACACAAAATATCTTACCATTGATTACCGCAGCAGTTTAAAAGATAAAAGATTTGCCGGCGCTACTGTTTATGCAGATAACTATACACCACCGAAAAACTTTGAACGGGTGATATTTGACTTAAAAGAACTGAAGGCTATGAATATAAAAACATTTTTGGAATGTATTACAGAAAAAGTAAATCTGAATCTGGATGAATTTATACTACATAATAGTGATAATGGAGAGCTTGCTGATGTATTAGTTTATTTACCTTACTGACGGGCAATATGTCAGGATTCCTGCTTTGTTATTTTGAACTGGACTTCAATTTTTCCACATGATAAAATTGTTTGGTCTATAAAATAAAAGTCAGGAGAAATTTATGGATTTGCAAAATACAACCAGCATAATTGGCAGATTTCGGAACACTTTTATAGGTGACCGCGCGTTTTACAAATCGGTGCTCACGCTAGTTTTACCTATTATTGCCCAAAACTCAATATCCAATTTTGTCAACCTGCTTGACAACATTATGGTTGGGCAAGTGGGTACAGCACAGATGTCCGGTGTTGCAATTGTAAACCAGCTGACATTTGTGTTTTTCCTCACTATGTTTGGGGGAATTGCCGGTCCGGGAATCTATGGAGCCCAGTTTTACGGAGCCCGCAATTATGAAGGGCTAAGGCAGACATTCCGTTTCAAACTGTGGACTGTTGTTGTTATATATGTAATTGCCGTGACAGTTTTCCTTACAAAAGGGAAGTATCTTATTTCCCTTTACCTGACCGGTGAAGGAGATCCTGCCCAGGCTGCGGAAATGCTTGCCTATGGCAGCAAGTACCTGTTTGTGATGCTTTTCGGGTTACTGCCGTTTGCATTGACAACCGCATACAGCAGTACCTTAAGGGAAACAGGAGAATCCTTGCTGCCGATGAAAGCCGGTATCGCGGCTGTTTTAGTAAACCTGGCGTTGAATTATATATTAATATTTGGTAAATTTGGCGCACCGGCCCTCGGAGTTGTTGGTGCAGCTATCGCAACGGTTATTTCAAGGTATGTGGAATTTACCATTATCGTAATATATACCCACAGGCATGTGGAAAGGTTTCCTTTCATCAAGGGCTTATACAGCTCATTGAGGGTACCCTTCAGCCTTATAAAGGTAATTATGAAAAAGGGTATACTTCTCTTGTTGAACGAGTTGTTCTGGTCCCTGGGAGTAACGACCCAGACTCAGATTTTTTCAACATGCGGCCTGAATGTGATTGCAGGGCTCAATATATCAGGAACGGTTACAAACCTGTTTAATGTCGTATTTATTTCCATGGGTACGGCAGTAGGTGTTATGACCGGGCAGGCTTTAGGGGCAAACGACATTAAGAAGGCAAAATCCATAGTCTGGAAACTCATATTTTTCAGCATCTGCACATGTATTGTGATAGGCGGAATGCTTGCTGCCGTATCACCCTTCGTTCCTAAACTTTACAACACAACGGAAGATGTTCGAAGGCTTGCTACACATTTTATGCTGACAAGCGCAGGATACATGGCCTTCTTCTCAATAACCCATAACTCTTATTTTGCCATCCGTTCAGGCGGGAAAACACTTATAACATTTATTTTTGACAGTGTTTACTTGTGGTGTTTCTGCATACCATATGTTTATATGCTGACACATTTTGCTAACTTAAGTATACTGGCAATTTATCCCTTAAGTTATGTGCCTGAAGTAATAAAAAGTTTTATTGGTATAGCCATCCTCCGCAAAGGTTACTGGGCTCAGAATATCGTGGCGGACGGTAATACCAGCCCTTCTGCTGAGAATTATTAATAAAGAATGTAATATGTAGAAAAGCAATAAAATGTTTTGCCAGAAAAGTTATATATTTTGCCGGGAAAGTTCCATAAATAGTATAGAACTTTCAATATTTGCACTATGGAAATACCTCTGTTTATGTGTTATGATTAATTGCAACTGGGTACCGCTCGTATTATTGCACCTTGCACTGTAAGACACCGGGATTTACTTGAAATGAAAATATTGCCGGACAGTGGAGAAGGATATATACGGCTCTACCTGTTATAAATTACAAGTTGCATTATTATAACGGTTAAAAGGAAGCGAATTATGATATGGTCCTTCGAAACAAGGACATGGACATGTGTAACGGGCCGCTGTTTGGTAAGATAGTGATTTTTGCATTGCCTATTATGGCAATGAATATTTTACAGCTTTTGTTCAACGCAGCAGATATGGTGGTAGTAGGACGTTTTTCAGGCAGCAGGGCTCTGGCAGCAGTGGGAGCTACAGGTGCTCTTATTAACCTTCTTATAAATCTGTTCATGGGTTTATCGGTGGGAACAGCGGTTATAGTGGCTCAGGATATTGGCGCGGATAAACCTGATGAAGTAAGCAAATCCGTTCATACATCTATTGCCATAAGTATTATTAACGGACTTTTAGTTATGGTGGTAGGTTTAACCTTCTGCAAACCTTTGCTTGAATTGCTGGGCACTCCGGCAGATATCATTGACCTGTCAGTATTGTATATGAAGATATATTTTGTTGGAATTCCTGCCGCCATGATATATAACTTTGCTGCGGCTATTTTACGTGCTGCGGGAGACAGCCGCCATCCCATGTACTACCTGGTAATCACAGGCGTAGTGAATGTGATCTTAAACATGTTCTTTATAATTGCATTAAAAATGAGCGTTGATGGTGTAGCCTGGGCTACGGTAATTTCCCAGTATCTTTCGGCATTGCTGATAATGATTTGCCTGTACAGGACCCATGGAGCCATAAATTTTGTGCCGAAACTTTTAGGCATTGATGGTCGTAAACTTAAGAGCATAATAAAGATAGGATTGCCTGCCGGTATTCAGGGCGTGCTTTTTTCCATTTCCAATGTATTAATCCAATCTGCCCTTAATTCTTTCGGTTCCACCGTAATAGCTGCAAATTCAGCTTCAGGCAATGTGGAGGGATTTGTGGGCACAACAATGAACGCATATTACAATGCGGCCCTGACATTTACGGGACAGAATATGGGTGCGAAAAAGTATGAGAGGATTGACACCATAGCAAAGATATGTACGGCTCTGGTTTTCGCCACATGGATTGTACTAGGTGGTATGACAATACTTTTTGGCAGGGCTTTCCTTAGTTTCTACACATCTGATCCTGAAGTAATTGAATTGGGCATGATACGGATGAAACTGCTGATGACCACATATTTCACCTGCGGAATAATGAATGTATATCCAGGCCTGACACGTGGTATGGGCTATTCAATCCTGCCTATGCTTTGCACATTGTTCGGCGCATGCATTATGCGAATTGTCTGGCTGGCAACAGTATTTTCCTGGTATCCAACAATATCAATACTTTACTTATGCTACCCTGTTACCTGGGGATTGGCGGGTATCGGCCAGTTTATAAGTTTCTTCTATGCGCGTCACCAGATCAGAAAGAAGGCTCTTTTGGAAGCTCAGCCCGCAGAGGCACTGGGAGTGCGTTAAATTCATTCCCGATATTAACCTCTGCAAATCCATCCAGCAATAGAACTGCTCCATTGACACATAAATTATGTGGTGTTGCACAATTTAGACGAATTCCTATTGCTAAATTTATCCAAAATTTAGAAAAGCTATTAAAATACCAGAACAGTTAGTATAAAATATATACTATGTGATTAACTAATACAGTATTCCAAGATACGGGAGGAATAGCTATGGATAAGTCAATTTTGGTTGATTATTTGGAGTCTCTTCAATCGTACGGCATCCCTGGTTGCGATTGCTTAATTTACAAGGACCATGAACCAATCTTTCGTCATATAACTGGCTTCGCTGATGCTGAAAAGACAAAACCTTTGTCCAGAAACAATACATACTGGCTTTTCTCGGCAACAAAGCTTATAACATGCACGGCTGCCATGCAGCTTGTGGAAAAAGGTTTGATTGGTCTTGATGATCCGGTGGCTGATTATCTGCCGGAATATGCGAATATAAAAGTAAAGGACGGGACAACTGTCAGACCTGCCAGGAATCCAATGACCATTAGGCACTTGTTTTCCATGCAAAGCGGGCTGAATTATAACCTGAATGCTCCATCCATAAAAAAGTTAGCTGAAGAAACGGGTTATCAGGCAACCACGAGGCAGATTGTTGAGGCATTGGCCAATGAACCACTGGAGTTTGATCCGGGTACCCATTTCCTTTACAGTTTAAGCCATGATGTACTGGGTGCAGTTATTGAGGTGGTCTCAGGTAAAAAACTGGGTGAGTATTTTGATGAGAATATTTTTAGGCCATTGGGTATGAAGAACACAGGATTTAAGCTGACACCTGAAATAAAAGAAAACCTGGCGGACATGTTTGAATATAATGCAGATACGATGACATGCACTCCTGTAGCTGGCGATAACGTATATGTACTTGCTCCCAATTATGAAAGCGGTGGCGCAGGCTTGATATCAACAGCGGACGACTACATACTGTTCCTTGATGCCATGTGCAATGAAGGTGTTAGCCGGGATGGTTACAGGTTACTGACCATGGAATCCATAAACCTGATGCGGCAGGATCAGTTGCATGAAGTTTCAAAGAAGGATTTTGAATTGTTCAACAGGCCTGGTTACAGTTATGGACTCGGTGTCCGGACCCTGATTGAGAAAGAAAAATCCGGAGCTAAAAGCCCTATTGGTGAATTCGGATGGGACGGGGCTGCAGGCGCGTATGCACTGATAGACGTTGAAAACCATCTGGCCCTTTTTTACGTGCAGCATGTACGAAACTGCGGAGTCGCATATCATGTTATCCATCCGAAAATCAGGGATTTGACCTATGAAATGCTTGGATTATAACCTGAGGGGTGTTTCCTTCTCAAGGAGATAACAGCTTTTCTCTGCTTAATTTAACGTTTTTCTTGCTTGTTGATACTAGAAAATGTTGCTGGTATAATGTAGACTAAATGTATTTTTATACAAGACAAATAAATATTTATAAAATAATTTCTGACTTATCGTAAAGATGCTTGGTTTGGCTAATAATACAAACAAAAAGTTTAGGGGATGAAAAATGACAAAAATCAATCAATTGTTTGCACCTAAGGATATGACCGAAGGTTCAACGTGGAAGCGCATACTGGAATTTGCCGTTCCCATGTTAATAGGGAATGTGGCTCAGCAGTTATACAATACTGTGGATGCCATAGTTGTCGGAAAATATGTCGGTGACAATGCCCTGGCTGCAGTAGGCAGCGCCATGCCCATAATGAATTTACTGCTTGTACTTTTTGTGGGTGTTGTTACAGGTGCAGGTATAATGGTTTCCCAGTATTTCGGAGCAAAAGACCGTGAAAAGCTTTCCCGTGCCATAGGTATCTGTATCACGCTTACGGGTGTTGCATCTTTGGTAATGATGATAATCGGGCCGCTGTTTGTCAGGCCTTTGCTGCAACTTTTAAATACACCCAGTTCGATAATCGATTGGTGTCACAAATATTTAGTTATATTCTTTCTTGGTTCTGCGGGATTTTTGTTTTATAACATTTTATCAGGGATATTGCGCGGCTTGGGTGATTCTCTTTCAGCCCTTTTATTCCTGCTTTTTTCCACTGCTTTAAATACTGTATTGGATATTTGGTTTGTAGCGGGTTTCGGTATGGGTGTCCCCGGTGTTGCGCTGGCAACCATTATAGCACAGGCAATATCAGCAATTTTGTGCTTTTTCAAACTAATTAGGATGAGAAGTATATTTGACTTGAATCTTAAGACCCTTGTACCTTCGAAGGAGTATGTAGTCCGGTTGCTGAAGCTTGGTTTGCCCTCTGGTCTTACCCAGGTTATTTTCTCTTTTGCCATGATAGCTGTCCAGTCTCTTACAAACAGCCTGGGAGAATTGGTTATAGCCTGCAATGTTATTGTAATGCGGGTGGACGGTTTTGCCATGATGCCCACATTTACTTTTGGTGCCGCCATGTCAACCTTTACCGGACAGAATGTGGGAGCCGGGAAACTGGACAGGGTAGAAAAAGGTACCCGTGACGGCCTGAAGATGGCAGTGGGCGTGTCTATTTTTATAACTACTTGTATACTGTTATTTGGCCAATATTTGGTCCATTTCTTTACCAATACAGCAGAGCTTGCTGAATTAAGCATAAGGATGCTGAAGATTCTTGCTTTTGGTTATATCGCTATGTCGGTTACCCAGGTTCTGTCGGGGGTTATGCGCGGGGCAGGCGACACAATTACGCCCATGTGGCTGTCATTGATAATAACAATTTTCCTGCGGGTACCCATGGCTTACCTGTTTGTTTACTTAACACGCAGCGAAGCTTATCCGAAAGGCAGGCCGGAAGCACTGTTCATCTCTCTGCTTATAGCATGGATTTTGGGAGCTGTTATAAATATAATCGTCTTCAGAAGGGGTAATTGGAAGAAAAAAGGATTTACAAGCAAAGCCCTGGGAATAACTAGAGAAGATGCGTCAAGTGATGTACAGGAGAACGGGACAAATGAAATCAAAGGAGATACCGTAACGGTTGAAGGTGTATAACCCTTAAAAATATCAATATTGCAATTGAATGCATAAGGTCAGGGAAACCCCCTGGCCTTCTCTTTAATTTAAAATTGGCAACATGATTGTGCAATTTATACAAAAGATAACAAGTTACAGAGCAAGAATATAGGTGTTATCACGTATCCACGAGAGAATAAGACAAAAAGTGTAATATTTACCTTATACTTATTTTGGATAACTTTACATAGAAATATGAATAATTTATAATTAGTACTATCGTAAATTGAAGGGGTGACAGTAGCAGAAAAATCCATAAAGAAAGCTAAATTAAAACAAAGGAGGAGTTTTAAATGGGACATAACGTCCTGATTACCGGAGGGGCAGGCGCACTGGCAAGATTTGTCGCAGAAGAACTGAGAAAAGACAATAATGTGGTTCTCTTTGACAGAATAGCGCCACATGAACACCGCATGCCCTGGAAAACTGACCTGTTTTTTGTAAAAGGAGATTTAACATCACTTGCTGACTGCATGCGCGCTATTACTTTGGCTAAAGCTGACGTAATAATCCATCTTGGTGCAATTCCTTATCCCACCGATCTGCAGCCAGGAAGGCAATTCTTCCCTCAAATGATGCCTGAAGACACAACGATGCAAACCAACGTAATGGGAACATATTACCTGATGGACGCAGCAAGGCGCATAGGTACCGTTAAAAAGGTACTGTTTGCATCAACTTATTATGTATTAGGTTTAGGAAACCGCATTTCCGGTACTCCCTACAAGGTTGAATATCTGCCTATCGATGAAGAACATCCATGTCATCCGGAAGACACTTATGGCCTTTCCAAGTTGATGGGAGAACAGATCATAGAGGCATACAGCCGGGCTTATGGTTTCAAGGCAGTTGCATTCAGACTGATGGGAATTTCAAATCCGAACAATCCTTACAAGTTCAACTTTACACCTGAACCGACACCTGGACATAAAGGCGGACCTATCAATACGACTTACCAGTATGTAGATTCCAGGGATGTGGCTTATGCATGCAGGTTAGCCATTGAAAAAGACCTGGATAACGATTTTGAAGTCTTCTACCTGATTACTGACAACCAGTATCCGGGTGATACCAGTGAAATAGTTAAATCCCTGTATCCTGACCTTAAAGATATGGCAGACAACATTAAGGGTAAGGAAGGAATAATCACATACAGAAAGATAAGAGAATTACTTGGTTACGAACCGAAGCATTCCTGGAGAAACCAGGAGTAAGTATTGCACCTTAGGCTACACCATGTCAATTTACATCAGAACTAAAAAATAATTTGTCACTTCTACGTTACAGACTCAATTTATATAGAGAGATAACTATGTAAATTGAGGAGAGTGAAAAAATGAAAAAGATTTCAGTGCTACTGCTTATGTTTACTTTAATATATAAAAATCAACAACAACCCCTTCCACTACAGATAAACGCAAAACTGACAGTTCGGCAAAAACTGACAGTCCTGGGTTGCACGTGAATATACAGAGCTAGGCAGACATTTTCAGATTCCAAAAAAGGCCTGCAGCAAAAGCTGCAAGCCTTTTTTTGTATATGTATGAATGTAACATATAAATTATACAAACATACCGTATTAATCAATGTTTTGGACAAGACTGCACGCTTTGTAACAGTCGATGCTTACCTTGTTAAAGAATGTGATTCATATGTGTCAGAGCTTGAAAACATTGGCTTATCACGTTATATGGAAATCCAACAAATGAAAGGGAATTCTGAATATTGAAAGGCATGGGTAAAGATGTTATTATATGTCTTAACAAAACATAACATGGAGTGATTATATGAAAATACTTGTACTTATGCCTGTCCAGGAAAGGCACAAAAAAATGCTGGAAGAAAAAGCTCCCAACGCTGGATTTATCTATACTAGCACCAAATCACTCACTATTGAGGAGGCACATAGCGCAGATATTATTCTGGGAAATCCCCCTGCCCATATGATAAAAGACTCGAAAAATTTGAAATGGTTGCAGCTTCAAAGCGCCGGAATTAACGCTTATACAGGAGAAAATTCGCTTCCTGAAGGTGTTATATTGACCAATGCATCCGGGGCATATGGCCTTGCCATATCAGAACATATGCTGGCAACCCTTCTGATGTTGTACAAAAAGCTGCATTTATACAGGGACAACCAGATGGAATCCAACTGGCTTCCCATGGGTAAAGTAAAGGCAGTATTTGGTTCTACTGCTTTGGTGGTGGGACTAGGTGACATAGGAGGAGAATTTGCAAAGAGGCTAAAAGCCCTTGGCGCTTACACCATAGGTATCAGAAGGACCAATACTGATAAACCTGATTATCTGGATGAGCTTTACTTAATGGACAAACTGGAGGAGTTACTGCCCAGGGCTGACATTGTGGCATTAAGCCTGCCGGGAACTCAGCTCACTTACAGGGTTATAAACAAACACACCTTGTCACTGATGAAACCTGAAGCAGTATTAATAAATATAGGACGGGGAACGACCATCGATACCGATGCCTTATGTGATGCCCTGGAAGAAGGCAGACTCTGGGGTGCAGCACTGGACGTAACGGATCCTGAGCCCCTGCCTAAAGAGCACAGATTATGGAAAATGAAAAATGTTATTATAACTCCTCATGTATCGGGAGGTTTCAGCCTCCAGGCAACTCATGACAAAATCGTCGAAATAGCAGCATATAACCTGGAAGCTTTCGTTAATAACCGGGAACTTAAAAATGTGGTTGACCTGTCGGCAGGATATTAGAATTTATAGAAATATATTTAAAAAGAAAAAGTGCTTATATAAGCACTTTTTTGTTATGGGGTAAAATCCATAAAAAGTTTCAATTCCTGTATTTAGGATTTTTTTGCTGTAAGCTTTGAATATCAGGGAATTTTTATACTAAATATTTATTGCTCTTTTAAAGAACCAAAAACTTTCCCTATACTGTCCCGTATAACGAGATTGGCCCTGCCGTCATAAGGTGTTGCAGATTTATTGATCAGAACCAGTTTATTACCACGATAATAATTAATGAGGCCTGCCGCGGGGTATACGGCCAGGGATGTTCCCCCTACTATCAGGACATCCGCTTTTCTGATATATGAAACAGCCTGGTTTATGGCATTGTCATCAAGGAATTCTTCATATAAAACCACATCAGGCCTTACGGTTCCTCCGCACTTGCTGCACTTCGGGATAATATCGGGACTCTTTAAAACATACTCCAAAGAATATTTTTCATTGCACTTCATACAGTAATTCCGGTAAACGGAACCGTGAAGTTCAATAACGTTTTTACTGCCTGCCTGCTGGTGGAGACCATCGATATTTTGTGTTATGACCGCTTTTAAAATCCCTTTTTGCTCCAGCTCCGCCAGCACAATGTGGGCAGTGTTGGGTTTTGCGTCAATATAAATCATGTTTTTGCGGTAAAAGTCGAAAAACTCCCTCGGATGAGTCATCAGGAATGTGTGGCTCAGCATAACCTCCGGTGGGTAATTGTACTCTTTTATTGTGCGGTAAATGCCGCTTTGACTTCTGAAATCCGGTATATTGCTTTCGGTTGAGACACCGGCACCACCGAAAAAAACTATATTTTTACTGCCTTCCACCAGAGCTTTGAACTCATTGATTTCCATCGGCCTTACCTCTTTTCCAGATAGCATATGTACCTAAATTTATATTAATACTACCAAAGCTAAATTTCAAATGAATGGAAATTATCATCAAAGTAAATACATGGACAGCTTATGTTGTAACATACGAACATATAGCGTCATATCATGTTACTGGACATAAAGTTTACCAAAAAGTTAAGGAAAGGTGGTTTTCACTACATGGCAGAAGATAGAGGCTTTTTAGGAAATTTCTTTGATGACGATGCAATCCTTTGGTTTATTATTCTTTTCTTGCTGCTGTTCTTTAACAACAGGAGAGGTTACGGGACATAAGGCTGTTGGAATAAATGTATTAGATATGGTTTAAACCTAAAGGATTAATGCATTTGAAAGTGTTCAGGCGGGGGATCTGTGCTGATTAAGGCGGGCAGATCCCTGATTCTATTTTACCACTTCTTTCTTCCTTACCTTGACCATGGTTGTATGATGCCATATAATTGAATAAAAAATATCTTACGAATTTCAGGGAGGAAACGATAATGATAAAAGTAGTTGCCAGGTTTGTACTTAAGGAGGACAAGGTTAATGAATTCCTGGATTTGACGACTGAGTTGGTGGAAAAGTCCAGAAAAGATCCCGGATGCATTTCCTATGACCTTTTCCAGGATGTTAATGACCCCACTGTCTGTGCATTTATCGAAACATGGGAGGACCAGGAAGCATTGGACAACCATATGAAGGCAGAGCATTTCATAAGAATAGGCTCAAAATTGGGTGGGCTTACAAGAGAAAAGGTTGTTTTAAATACATATAAACAGGTGAAGTAAAACGTTACACATGGCATAAAGGCCCAGGCGTATTAGCTTGGGCTTTATAATGATATACTATAAAACGGTATTATAGTACTTTAATATGATAACAGGAGGTTTTTTAATGTCAGATTTACCTGCATACAAAAACCAGGATTTGAGTTTTGAAGAAAGGGCCAAAGATTTGGTATCAAGGATGACCCTGGAAGAAAAGGCATCGCAACTGGTTTATAATTCTCCTGCAATTCCCAGGCTGGGAATTCCTTCATACAACTGGTGGAACGAGTCACTGCACGGCGTTGCAAGGGCTGGTGTGGCCACAATGTTTCCCCAGGCTATCGGAATGGCGGCCACATTTGATGAAGATTTGATTTATAAAATAGCGGATGTCATTTCCACTGAAGGAAGGGCAAAATTCCATGAATTCCAGAGGAGAAACGACCACGGAATTTACAAGGGTCTTACCTTCTGGGCTCCTAATATAAACATATTCAGGGATCCAAGATGGGGAAGAGGCCATGAGACTTATGGCGAGGACCCATACCTGACAGGCAGGCTCGGCGTGGCTTATATTAAAGGACTGCAGGGAAATCATGAGAAGTACCTGAAGGCTGCTGCATGTGCCAAGCACTATGCGGTTCACAGTGGCCCGGAGTATGAAAGGCATAGCATTAATGTGGAGGTATCACCGAAAGATTTACGGGAGACATATTTGCCGGCATTCAAGGAAGCTGTTAAGGAAGCTAACGTGGAAGCCGTAATGGGAGCATATAACAGGGTGAACGGCGAACCCTGCTGCGGCAGCAAAACATTGCTCATTGATATTTTAAGAGAAGAATGGGGCTTCAAAGGGCACGTGGTTTCTGACTGCTGGGCCCTGCTGGATTTCCACCAGACTCATATGGTAACCAAAACGGCGCCGGAATCTGCTGCAATGGCTATAAATAACGGCTGCGACCTTAACTGCGGTAATACATATCTTCACCTTCTGGCTGCATATAAGGAAGGACTTATCACTGAAGAAGTCATAGACAGAGCTGTAACGCGGTTAATGATAACCCGCATGAAATTAGGCTTGTTTGACGACCCTGAAAAGGTGCCTTACACGAACATACCCTACCATATAAACGACTGTCCGGAGCACAGAGACTTTGCCCTGGAAGTAGCCAAAAAATCACTGGTACTGTTGAAGAATGAGAATAGCATTTTACCTCTTAACAAGGACAATATTAAGACCATAGCTGTTATAGGGCCCAATGCAGACAGCAGGGATGCGTTGATTGGCAATTACGTGGGAACACCTTCAAAATATGTAACTGTGCTTGAAGGTATAAGGGAAGCTGTTAATCAGGATACAAGAGTCATATATGCCCAGGGTTGCCACCTTTACCTGGACAAGGTTGAAAAACGTGCTGAACCAGGCGACAGGATTGCTGAAGCTGTAGCTGCGGCAGATATGGCCGATGTTGTGGTAATGTGTCTCGGTCTTGATGCCAATATGGAAGGTGAAGAAGTACACATGTCCAGTGACACCAATACATTAAGGGGCGACAAGAAGGATCTTAACCTCCCTGGTCAGCAGCAGTTATTGTTAGAGGAAGTATATAAGACAGGAAAACCCATCATTTTGGTATTGCTCAGCGGAAGCGCCCTGGCTGTAACATGGGCCGATGAACATGTTCCGACAATAATCCAGGCATGGTATCCGGGAGCTGAAGGAGGAAAGGCAATTGCTTCCCTGATTTTCGGTGAATTCTGTCCTGAAGGGAAATTACCTGTAACCTTCTACAGGACTTCCGAAGAGCTTCCTGACTTCAGGGACTATTCAATGAAAAACAGGACCTACAGGTATATGACCAACGAAGCATTGTATCCTTTTGGTTACGGCTTAAGCTACACCAGATTTGAGTATGATGATATTAAGATAAGTAGCAATAGGGTAAAGACAGGAGACAGTGTTGAATTAAGTGTTAAGGTTAAAAATACCGGCACGTGGGAAGCCAATGAAACCGTACAGCTATACTTAAAAGATGTGGAAGCAAGTGTGGAAGTACCGAAATATTCACTGAAAGGCATTAAAAAGGTTCATCTGAAACCCGGAGAACAGGCTGAGGTAACATTTACTGTCACTCCAAGGCAAATGGCCCTGATAAATAATGAAGGGAAATGCATTTTAGAACCGGGCGTATTCGAAGTCTATATCGGTGGAAGCCAGCCGGACAAGAGAAGCCTGGAACTTACCGGTTCCAATGCTCTTAAGGTTTCCTTTGAAGTTGTTGGCACCGCAATGGAACTGGAGTATTGACATAAAGACGGCAGGTTGATAACTCATAGTGATTTCATGATGATAATTCATTTATGTATTTATACCTGATGGATTATAAATGTCAGCCGGCATATTTAATCATTTGCTGAAGCTTGATTTAATATGCCGGCTTGTACCTTATATATTGAGGTATCCAAGTTAAGCTTTCATGGGAGGAAAGTGTGTGCAGCTACCAAAATTAATCAAAGTAAGGCAATATTTCGATGCAGATAAAATAACCGATATTCCTGGAGAGGTCAGAGAACAGATAAAAAAAGCCGGCATAAAGATAAAACCCGGAGATAAAATCGCAATTGCGACAGGAAGCCGTGGAGTTGCCAATATAAGCCTGGTGGTAAAAACTGTGGTGGAAGTGGTTAGGGAGATGGGTGGAGAACCATTTATTGTACCGGCCATGGGAAGCCACGGGGGCGCAACGGCGGAGGGTCAGAAAGCTGTTCTGGAAAGCTATGGAATAACTGAGGAGTATGTGGGTGCTCCCATAAAATCATCCATGGAAGTTGTTGAACTACCCCAGGGAGACTTGCCCAACAGGGTGTTCATGGATAAACATGCGTACGAGGCTGACGGTACAATTGTCATTAACAGGATTAAGGTGCACACGGATTTCCACGGTCCTCTGGAAAGCGGGTTGATGAAGATGATAGTCATCGGCCTTGGCAAGCACGCTCAGGCCTTTGCAATCCACAGGTACAACCTTTACGGGCTGAAAGAACTTATTCTTCCTACTGCAAGGCAGATACTAAGGCATGGTAATATTATAATGGGTTTGGGTCTTGTGGAGAATGCCTGTGATGAAACGGCGGTTATCAGGGCTTTACAGCCTGAAGAAATAGAGGACGAGGAAAAGAAACTTCTGGACATTGCCCGTAAAAACGTACCAAGCCTTCCCACAGATAAATTGGATGTACTGCTGATTGACAGGATGGGCAAGGATATAAGCGGAAGCGGCATGGATACAAATATAATCGGAAGAATAAGGATACGGGGTGAAAAGGAGCCTGAAAAGCCGGATATAACAAACATTGTGGTGACAGATCTCACGGAAGGCTCCCATGGAAATGCCCTGGGAGTTGGTCTTGCGGATATCATAACGGAAAGGCTTAAAAACAAAATTGATTTTGGTATAACATATGAGAACGTTGTGACCAGCACTTTCCTGGAAAGAGGAAAACTTCCGATTGTTGCCCCCAATGACAGAATTGCACTTGAATATGCTTTGAAGACATGCGGCCCTGTAGACAGTGAAAATGTGAGGATGATAAGAATAAGAGACACATTGCATCTTGGTGAGTTATATGTCTCAAGGGCAGTGCTTGATGAAATAAAGGACAAACCCAACATTGAGGTTATTGGAAGCTTCCAGGATATTATTGACGGGGATGGAAAGCTTGTTGAATTTTAGCATGCCATAATGGCTTTTCCGGTTTTTGTTGACACCAGTGATTCAATACAATAATATAAGCTTTATATGATATGCTGATAATTATAAAATCCAATATAACATAAGTTATTTACGTTTGGGAGGCATCTTTGATGGACATTATAAAGACTATTCTGGCTTTTGTCCCATTATTGTGGCTTTTGGTAAGCATGGGGAAAATAAGGATGACAGCTTACAAAGCCGGTATTATAGCCCTTTGTATTGCAGTGGCGGTTGCATTGACATTGTTCGGAATGCAGCCGTTAAGGTTGGTACAGGCTTCAATTGAAGGCCTGATGCTTGCCATTGTGACCATATCATGGGTAATTGTTGCAGCTTTGTTTTTATATAATATGACGGTTAAGACCGGCAGCATGGAACAGATAAAACACATGCTGGCCAATTTGTCTCCTGACAGGCGCATACAGGCGCTTATCATTGCGTTCGCCTTCGGAGGCTTTCTTGAGGCAGTGGCAGGTTTTGGTACGGCAGTAGCCATCCCTGCCGGGATACTGATTGTAATGGGATTCCAACCTTTTCAGGCAGCTGTTATTTGCCTTATAGCAAACACAATACCTGTTGCTTTTGGAGTTCTTGGAGTACCCATTGTATCTCTGGCACAGGTGACAGGGCTGTCCCTTGGAACATTATCTTTATATACAGCCCTGCAGCTTATACCCTTTATTATTTTCCTTCCCTTTGTGCTGGTTTTTTCTGTTACGGGGAATATCAGAAACATAAAGGGGGTAACGGGTGTTTGCCTTGCTTCGGGCATTGCCTTTGCCCTTGGGCAGACGTTGACTGCCTTTTATCTTGGCCCTGAACTGGCGGCAGTAGTTGGTTCCCTTTTGTCATTACTTGCGGTAGTTCTGTGGATCAAAGTCCGGCCAGTCAGGGAGGTCTGGTTGTTTAAGGATGAAAAAAAGCAAACACCTGAAAGCGGTGTACATAAAGACATGGTACAGGCGCTTAAAGCCTGGTCACCTTATCTTTTCATACTGGTTTTTGTCTTTGCCACCAGGTTTCTGCCTTTCCTTAAGTTCCTGGATGAATATCCGTTCAGGCTGAAAGTGCAGTTTTATTTCGGCCCGGAAGGAAAACCCCTGGATTTTCAGCTTATGACCGGCGCCGGTACAATACTGTTTGTGTCAGCGATCTTAGGTGGTCTGGTGCAAAATGCTTCACTGAAAAATCTTGGCAAGATTTTTCTTTTCACTTTAAAGCAGGTTTATAAGTCTATTATAACAGTTGTTGCAATTGTCGTTTTGTCCAAGATTATGGCTTACAGCGGCATGATAAGCTATATTGCGGTTACCCTGGCACAGCTGAGCGGTGGATTTTACCCAATAATTTCACCTTTTATCGGCGCTGTAGGCACATTCCTTACGGGAAGCGACACATCATCCAATGTTTTGTTTGGCGATTTGCAAAAGCAAACGGCCATACGAATAGGAGCCGGTGTGGAATGGATAGCCGCATCCAATGCAAGCGGAGCTACCGCCGGTAAAATGATATCTCCGCAAAGTATTGCAATTGCAACGGCTGCAACGGACCTGACCGGACAGGAAGGGAAAATACTCAATAAAACCGTCAAATATTGTGTGGTATATGTATTAATAATGGGGATTATTGTCTATATTTTTTCAAATATTGTATGAACAAATATTGTATGAATGTATTGTAAATAATTTATAGTATCTGGTATGGATGTAAAGTATCCGCCACCTTTGTTTGATTAGAGATGCATTTTAAAAGCATTACTTGACTACATATCGGATATAATGCAACATTTTAAAGAAGAATAGCTTAACGGATACGCTATTCTTCTTTTTGTATTTGTGCAAATGTCCGCGCTGCCATTTTGCTCTCGAGTTTTGCCTTTTCAAGCTCCAGACTATGATGGTGCTGGATTTTTTCCAGTCGGGTTATCCTTTCGTCTATGCTTTCCAGGAATTTCTGGAGACGGTTTATACTCTCATAAAGGCTGTCGGATCGGGAAGCTTCAGCCACAGCCCGGTTGCTTTGTTCAAATAAATCCGTGAGGATATTATTGTAACCGCTTAAGGTAAATCTTACAGGTACGGTATTGGCGGAAGAAATGAAACTTTTTTCATTTTCAGCGGTATAATGGATTTCTGCAAGGGTAAGATTGTCAAGGCTGTAAAGGGCAGGGCCGCTTCGTGGCTGCCATGTCAAACCGCCGTCATTTGATAATTTATACAGAATGTCGTTTCCGTTTATATGGTAATACAGCAGTTTCCCGTCCATAATACAGGCCATGGGCATAGTGTTTCTTTCAGCTTTATCAAACAGTAATACATCATTAAGTAACCGGTTTTCTTTCAGACCCCATTTGATGAAATGAACTTCATGGTATTCCTTAATCTTTTTCCTGCAGAAAAGGTACAATTCAGACGAATCATCCTTTACAACTGCATCTATATGAATATCGGCCTTTTCGCTGATAGAAGTAAAAACACTATTGTCGTCAACGTAGTATATAATCCTGAAACCGGGTTTTGTTTCATTCCCTGTTATCCTGTCATAAGCAAGGTATATGGCTTCCTCGTCATAAAAACAGCAGTAACTGCCTCTGGACATATCTATGTAATCCAATACCCTGGGTTTTTCAGGTGCGCCGTTTTCAGCAATTTCCTGCATGGTGAGAAGGTTTTTGCCATCGTACACGATAGTGTAAAAAATATATATTCTGCCCCTGGCCAAAACCATGTACAGGTTTTTGTCATAATCCAGGGGTGATTTTGCAGTGAGAATGGGAAACCTGTTCCATCCTGAGCCTTTATGTACCAGGTATATAATGTCGCCCCGACTATCCTGGTGCAGTAAGTGTATATTGTCATGAGTGTCTATGCAAGCCCTGAAATATGGGAGGCTGTTTTTTATGATTACCTGGGGTGTTGTCCATTTATTCCGCCTGTTAAGAACAGAGAGGCATATTCCCAGCCTGTTGTTATAAAACAGATTGAGGGTTTCCCCCCTGCTTGTTACCAGGATGTATTGCTTTTGATTTCCCTCAAACATCAAACCACCTCTACCATATTATATTTATCAATTAAAGAAGTGTTACAGTAACGGGGCTTTACTGGTTGGCATAAAATATAAAGAGAATAAATCAGATATTTATGGACGAATGAGGTGTGTAGTGTGGAATCAAGACAATTGAGTTCATATATAAGGATGCTGCATGCTGTCCCCAATAATCCCCCCGTGGATGTATACATGAATGGGCAAGTCATAACAACAAACCTGGATTACAGGGAGTTTACTCCTTATATGGAAGTGCCTTCAGGAGCATACAGAATGAGAGTTTTCCCGGCAGGTACTGTGCAGGCGCCTGTTCTTGACACTAACTTGACCCTAACCGCAAAAAGGATTTATACCCTGGTTCTTACAGGCATGCCGGAGAATATTAACCTGTTCCCGGTGGAAGATGTGATTGTTCTCATTGCTCCCGGCCGGGTAAACTTGAGGTTTGTTCACCTTTCGCCCAATACGCCGGCATTGGACATAAAACTGCCTGACGGTACTGTACTTTTCAGTAACGTAGGATACAGGGGTGTTTCCTCCTACATTTCAGTAAGTCCTGGTATGTATGTGTTTGAGGCTACCCCGGCGGGTACTAATAGCGTGATATTGCATGTACCCAATATAACCCTTTTGCCCGGCAGGAACTACACCATTTATGCGGTGGGTCTTTCCAACGGCATTCCGCCGTTGCAGGTACTGATACCTTTGGATGGGAGTTCTTATATTATTATTGTGTAATTAACGTACAATGAAGTAGTTTAAAAAACAGGGTTTTACCGGTTAAACCTGCAGAAACCAGTAATTTTTTCTATACTGCGTGGTACGGCGTCCTTTGAGTTTTTCCATGGGGCGTCTTTGTACCTGTAGTCAAACTTTCTTGTGAACCAGTTGACTTCATCCTGTATACGGGCTAAATTCTCAGTCTGTATTTTCATGAGGTTGTTAACAAATATGGCTTTTTGCTTTGGAGTCAGATATTTTTGAACTCCTTCCAGCACTTTCCTTAAGTGCAGGAGGCAAAAGCCTTTCTTGCTGTTGAATAATTCGCGAAAGTCATCTTCGGTAAACCAGAGATACAGCATGACATCTATATACCTGTCCATTGTAAAGTCGAGTTTTTTACATATGGAGCATTTACTTTCAAGGTTTTTTAGAAATCCTACCATCTTATCAATATATTGTTCGCTTTCCGTAGGCTTTGATGTAATCCTGTTCTTTATATCCGCAGCAAAGGACATTTTGGAGTCCTCAATCAGCTTTTTTTCTGCCCTGTCGTATTCCTTTGTAATAAATGTGTTAAGGTCAGCCAAATGGGTTTCAATTATTAATGCCAGGCCAAGGGTATTTTCCTGCCTGTTATACAGCAGTTCATAATGGCGGGTACAAAAACCCGTTTCATTGGTTTCCTTACGGTGGTCAGGCTCCATTAATGATGGACCGAGATAATATTCTATTTCCTCATCTTCAAGCTTTTTTTCCAGGTAGCACAAGGTGCATTCGCAATCCTGCCTGAATGCTTCCGATACCGGGATAGTATAAATTCTTTCCTTCATACCCATACCTCGATTCTTATATGTAAAATAGGTTCAATACTCAATATTAATGAGACCTGTATTTTACTAAATCAATATTTATATATTTAAATACCATATGCTTCGCAAAGCATTATACAATACGTTATGAAAAAAATGTCCGGAACATTTATTTGTTGGTATATTTATTATACCATATAACAAATACCTTTCAGGCAAATATGGTTAAATTATGACAGTGGACTTATTTGAGTTTTTTAGTGATAATTATTTATAGATTCTTTATAAACGATATGTAAATATAATTTAAACTGAAAGAGTTTACATGCAGGTGCTGATCAATATGTTGGCGGATATTATAGAGATAATTATTGAGATAATTACAGAGATAATTTCAAATAAGCTGACAAAACGGGATAGTTTTTAAAGCCTATGTAAATGAGCCAGGGGAGTCAGGAATGAAACATGATAAATATGAAGTTTTAGAAAAATCGTGGGGAGTAGAAGTAAAGAATGTGACGGATTTTGATCCGGTGCACATTTTTGAGTGTGGACAGTGTTTCAGGTGGAACCGGGAAAGCAACGGAAGTTACACAGGAGTGGCAAAAGGCATGGCAGTGAACGTAAACTATGCCGATGGCGTCCTGCAGCTTGAAAATACGTCACTTAAGGACTTTTTCAATATCTGGTTTGACTATTTTGACCTGGGCAGGGATTATTCGGAAATAAAAAACATGGTGGCAAAAGATGATATCATGAAGGAAGCTGTAAGTTTCGGAAGCGGAATAAGGCTTTTACGGCAGGATTTTCATGAAACGGTTATTTCCTTCATTATTTCTGCCAACAACATGATCCCCAGAATAAAACAGATTATTGCAAAGATTTGCCGGCAATACGGAGATGCCTTTGATTTTAAGGGGGTCAAGATGTTTTCTTTCCCTTCATTGGAAAAATTGGCATTGTCCTGTGAAGAAGAGCTGTCCTTCTGCAAGGCTGGCTACCGGTGCCGGTATATTGTTGAAACGTCCAAAATGCTTTTTGATAATTGTATTGATACTGAAATTTTAAAGAATGGTGATTCAGGCAGTGCAAGGAAGGAATTGATGAAACTGCCTGGTGTGGGAAGCAAGGTGGCTGATTGTATCCTCCTTTACAGTGGCACCAGGTATGATGTATTTCCCACAGACGTTTGGGTCAGAAGGGTCATGGGCGAACTATACCTTGGACAAGATGCGACATTAGGTCAGATACAGGCATTTGCCAGGGAATATTTCGGTCCTTATGCAGGTTTTGCCCAACAGTATTTATTTTACTTCGCCCGGGAGAATAAGCTTGGCGTGTCATGAAATCATACCAGGTATACACAATAACCTGGCATAATTCGTAAAATAATAGGGTAATACTCCGTTAAAGAGGAGAATACCTGATGTACTGCCTTGGAATTCTGGAATCGGGAAATTTCGCTTTTCATTTATGCAGCATATTGGAGAGAAAAGGTATTATAACGGAAGTAGTGGCCGTGCCTTGTGCCATTGCCAGGGGAGGCTGCGGGTATTGCCTGAAATTCCCTGAGGAGCTTCTGGAAGTAGTAAATAGTGAGGGCATGAAAAACGGCCTTATTTTACGCGAAGTATACAGGGTAATTCCCGGTATTACGCGAAACCGGTATGAGAGAATCTTCTAAATAAGGATTTAATTTGGCGTAATACTTCGTGTAAATTCCGCATTATTGAGCATTAACGAGTAAGCGTGAATTATACCGAGTTTTGCGGGCTTAAAGGTGAATAAAGTTTATTTGTGTGCAGCCTGTCTGTATGCTATAATGTACTCAGACAAGAACATTGCCTGAAATGAGCGGATAAACCTATAATTTTGAACCTACGGCGATGATAAGGGAGTTCGGGTTTGGAAATGGATATCAGGCCTCACTCAAAGCACAGGTTTCACCTGTGTACCTTAAGAGGAAGATACGAAGTTTTCAACAGGACACCCACCTAGCGGAGGGCTAGGTGTCAAAATATAGGGGAACGCCATTTTGGGTAATGCGTCAATAAAAAGCATTAAGCTTTTTATTGACGTTTATTCATTTTTTTATGCACACCTTTTTTACCCCTTTATTATTTATGTTTTCCCACAAAACTTTATGTTTCGGGATGGAACACAATATGTAAATCCACATATTATGAAAATGAGAGGGGAAACAATATATTTTCATAATAAAGGGGGTTAATACATGAGCCATAAAGACAATACCGTAGTTGCAGGTCCGATTTCCGAAAGAGATCTATCAAGGCTGAGGGAAGCCGTATGTATACAGGTTGAAAAAATCTACGACTCCTGCAGGGAAAAAGATTGTGTAGAAGATGCACCTGTACTGTTCAGGCACCCTGAAAAAATCCAAAAACTGCTGAATGCAGCTATTAATGTAAAGGCCAGATCCGCAGAAGTAAGGGATGTTTATGCGGATGTGGAGGAGCTTCCTTTCAAACGCGGCTTCTATACAGTTGATGTAAAATACTTCATCAAGGTAGTGCTTGATTTCTTTGTACCCAGCAACAGGGGCGGAACCAGGATTGTAACCGTTCCGGGACTTGTGCTTTTTGACAAGAAGGTAATCCTTTTTGGTTCAGAAGGCCATGTGAAGATATTCAAGTCCCATTTTACCGAAAAAGGAATCGACACGCAGATAAGATCAGACCTGCAACAGGATAATCTGCCTATTTCAAAGATTGAAGTGGCAGAGCCCATTGCACTTAGCGCAAGAATAGTGGAAGAGAAACATAAATGCTGCTTTGACAGTGTACCGAGGTTCATAATGGATGAACTCGACAGGGGTTATGACGACCTTGATGATGACTTTACCGCAGCAGAAACCGGAAACAGGTTCACTGAACGCGAAGTACTTGCAAGTATCGGGTTGTTCTCCATTATTAAACTTGTAAGATTTGTACAGCTTCTTGTACCTGCGTTTGACTTTTGTGTACCTAACAGGGAGTGCATCGCAGCTACTGAAGAAAACGCCTGCGATTTGTTTGACACCATCGACTTTCCTTTTGATGAATTCTTCCCACCTCAAAAGTTTGATTTCCCCGGTGCTGTTGAGGCGGAAGGCAAAGGCAAATGCAGGGAAGAAAGTGGCAGATAAATATTTTCACCTAAATTGTTGCAGATACTTAAGCAGCTGCAAACACATAAAAGGATGGATATCAATCCATCCTTTTATGTATGTTAAATGTTACATGGTCTTACCAGGGATTACAAGATCAACTATTCCATATACCAACGCACCCAATAACGCACCTAAAATAGTTACTTCATAACCGCGTACAAAAAACTGGGTTGCGTAAATAATAACAGCGGCTAGTATAAAACCTGTAATGCCTCGTCCGAAAGGTGTTGCATTAACACCGAGAATTTTTAAAAGCAGATAGTCCAATATCGAAAGTACCGCTGCAGAAATAAGAAGCGGCCACAAGCCAGAAATTGTAAAACCTGGTGTGATAAAAGCCGTTATAGCCAGTACTACTGCACCGACTATAAATCTGATTATAAAATGGATTATACCGAAAGATTCTTCTCTTGTTTGTTCCTGAGCCATATTATTAACACCGACCTTTCAGTTTTAGTATTATTATCCTAGTATTCCGCAGTTTTATACTAAGACAATAATAGTATTAATCATATGAGCGCATTTCATGTAAGAAATATGCACTTTATGTGTGTACCGGCTTTTAGCAGGGAAAGTAAAATATTGTTGTTTTATTGTTAAAATATGTGTTAAAATATATTAAACATAAATAGTAAAAGACAATGAACAGGCAAAGTATTTGTCTGAAGCATGACAGAGAATAACCGTCAGCGGCTGAGAGCGGTTTGATGTAATTCAGGCAATGAAGTGCGCCTGGGAGTCGGCAAGTTGAAAGTGGATTTGGAAATCTAACCAGTAAATTTGCCCGGTTAAGCCCGTTAATGTATACGAGATGAATACAACTATTGTTGTATTCAAATAGAGTGGAACCGCGGAAATCCCTGCCTCTAGTAAACGTATGTTTACCGGGCAGGGTTTAATTTTATCTGCAGGGAATAATCTAAGATACCGGTAAAAATTCTGCCTATAAAGGAAGGAGGTAATTATCATAAAACTCAATAATTGGCTGAACAAAGAATTACCAGATGTGGTGAATACACTGGAGAAAATCAATGATACCGATTTTTTCAGGACAAAAACCATGGGTTCCGCCGGCAAAGAGGCTGTATATACTGTGATAAATCAAATACGGTCTGCTTTGTTTCCCGGTGTTTATGACAAATATCCCATAGATGAGACCAGGGTCAACGTTATAATGGGTAATAATATACGAAACGCGGCAATACAGCTTAGTAACCTGATTGAAATGGCTTTTTCCAATGAGTGCAAACTTGAGGAAAAAAACATGCCTGACAATGAGTGTACAAAATGCAGGGATAAGGCAAACGAAATTACCATAGAACTTATGAACATGCTTCCTGAAATCCGCCTCAAGCTGCAAAAAGACATAGAAGCAGCCTACAGAGGTGATCCTGCAGCAAGAACAACGGAGGAAATACTGTTAAGTTATCCGTCCATAGAAGCCATAAGTATATACAGGATAGCCCATGTCCTTTATGAAAAAGGTGTGCCGGTCATACCCAGGATTATGACTGAATATGCTCACCAGAGGACCGGGATAGATATACATCCTGGTGCAAAAATAGGTGAGTACTTCTTTATAGACCACGGTACCGGAGTGGTTATCGGCGAAACATGCGTTATAGGCAACAATGTTAAGATATACCAGGGAGTCACCTTAGGTGCCAGGAGTTTTGCCCTCGATGAGCAGGGTAACCCTGTAAAGGGCATCAAGAGGCATCCTGATATTGAAGATAATGTGATAATTTATGCCGGAGCAACGATTCTGGGAGGCGACACGGTTATTGGCCATGACTCGGTAATCGGGGGAAATGTATGGCTTACTCATTCGGTACCGCCTTATTCCACGGTATACAATGCCCAGCCGTCTCCTATCATTAAGCAGAACAATGGAAAGGAGTCACAGAAAGGCAAATGAAACTGTACAATACATTGACCAGGCAGAAAGAGGAGTTTACTCCCATTGACGAAAATGAAGTCAAAATTTACTCCTGCGGGCCTACTGTCTATAATTACTTTCATATCGGCAATGCCCGGGCGTTCGTAGTATTTGACACGCTGAGAAGATACCTGGAGTTTAAGGGATACAAAGTAAAATTTGTACAGAACTTTACGGATATTGACGACAAAATGATTTTGAATGCACAGCGTGAAAATACAACCGTAAAAGAACTGGCAGAAAAATTTATACGGGAATATTTTACTGACGCGGAAGGACTGAACATTAAGAAAGCCACTGTTCATCCAAGGGCAACGGAAAACATCGACGCCATTATTGAAACAATTAAAAAGTTGGTAGATAACGGATATGCCTATGAAGTGGACGGAGATGTATATTTTGAAGCATCGAAGTTTGCTGAGTATGGCAAATTGTCAAAGCAGAACCTGGAGGAGCTTGAAGCAGGAGCACGCATCAGCGTGGAGGAAAAGAAAAAACATCCCATGGATTTCGCCCTTTGGAAAGCCCAGAAGCCGGGCGAACCTGCATGGGACAGTCCGTGGGGCAAGGGAAGGCCTGGCTGGCATATTGAATGCTCTGCCATGGCAAACAGGTATCTTGGAGAAACCATTGACATCCACAGCGGAGGCCAGGACCTGGTATTCCCTCATCATGAAAATGAAATTGCCCAAAGTGAAGCGGCCAATGGCAAGCCTTTCGCAAGGTTCTGGCTACATAACGGATTTGTGAACATAGACAATGAAAAGATGTCCAAATCTGCCGGTAACTTCTTTACCGTAAGGGAGATTGCCCAGCAATATGATTATGAAGTGATTCGTTTCTTTATCCTGAGCGCCCATTACAGGAACCCCATAAATTTCAGCAGGGAACAGATGGACCAGGCTAAAAGCGGTCTGGAGAGGATCTACAACTGCATTGATAATCTGAAATACCTGCTTAAAACGGCACAGGACAGGGCACTGACCGCAGATGAGGTCTTGCAGATGCAGAAAATCGACAGCTTTGAACAGAAATTTATCGAAGCCATGGATGATGACCTTAATACTGCTGACGGTCTTGCTGCCATTTTTGAACTGGTCAAGGAAGCAAATACCGTATTGGGTCCTGAAAGCCCCAGGGAAATTATTTCCCATACCCTTCAGCTTATAAAGAAACTGGGTGGCGTACTTGGATTGCTTTACAGGGATTCGGGCAAAGATGCGGAAGAAGAACTGGATGAAGAAATAAAGCAATTGATTGAAAAAAGGCAGCAGGCAAGAAAAGAAAAGAACTATGCCCTTGCGGACAAAATCCGTGACGAGCTAAAGGAAAAAGGCATAATACTGGAGGATACCCCACAGGGGGTAAAGGTTACGAGACGGAAATAGCCAAGCTGTTTACAAGGCTGGGAGATGGCCCGGTAAATAGGCCGTCTCCTTTTTTTGTTGGTATTATAACTTGTATTTTTATGTTATAATAACTCTAGTTTGTGAACTTAATAGCTTTTTTGAAAGGAAGGAATTCTGCTTTATAAATTAAATAAAGCTAAAAAAAGACATCTGAATGAACATGTATAATAATTTTATGGAAATAATACTTGATAAATACAAGATAGACGAAAAGGAAGTTGATTTTTATTCACCTTTGGTCCTGGCATATGTAGGTGACGCGGTTTATGAAGTATTTGTAAGAACAATGCTTGCCCTGAAAGGCAACATGTCCGTTCACAATATGCATAAAAAGTCCATTTCATATGTCAAGGCAAAAGCGCAGTCTGATATAGTCCACAGGCTGTATGACAGACTGACTGATGAGGAAAAGGATATAGTTAGAAGGGGAAGAAATTCCAAGTCGGGAACCATACCCAAAAACGCGGATGTATCGGATTATAAATACGCCACCGGGTTTGAAAGCCTTATAGGTTACCTTTACCTGAAAGGCAGAACGGAAAGGCTATTCGAAATCCTGGAAATGGTAGTATCCGGGGAAGTAAACTGACTGATATACGCCAGAATAATAAAAATGTTGTTGAAAACTGTGAAAAGAAAGACTGGGTAACGTAGATGAGAAAGGATAAGAACAGGAAGGATTCCGTAAAACCACATAAAGCCGGAAAATCTTTTAGGGAAAACAGGCCAGCCGGTGCAGGCAGTAAGGCCGGCTATGCTCAAAAAACCAGCGAAACCGGCAGATTTTATGGTGACACAGGCTTTGGCGATAACAGTTATTGTGATGCCAACATCATAGAAGGGCGAAATCCTGTACTTGAAGCCCTGAGATCGGGCAGAACCATTAACAAAATACTTGTCAACAGAGGCCAGAAGGAAGGCTCAATAAAACAGATAATTGCCATGGCCCGTGACATGAAACTGGTTGTCCAGGAAGTTGATAAAGCAAAGCTTGATAACTTGTCACTGACAGGAGCGCATCAGGGTGTTATCGCGCTGGCGTCACCAAAGGATTATGTGGAGGTTGACGATATTCTAAATGCTGCTTTGGAAAAAGGTGAAGCTCCGTTTATAGTCATTCTTGACGGCATTACCGATGGCCATAACCTGGGTTCAATAATAAGGACGGCTGAGGCTGCCGGCGTGCATGGGGTTATTATCCCCAAGAGAAGAGCTGTCGGTATAAACTCAGTTGTTGCAAAGGCGTCGGCAGGAGCTGTGGAATATGTGCCTGTGGCCAGGGTTACCAATATTGCGCAGACTATAGAAGAACTGAAGAAGAAAAATGTGTGGGTAGTAGGAACAGATTCAAACGGAGACAGGCCATTCTACGAAGTGGATTATAAAGGTGCCATTGCCATAGTAATTGGCAGTGAGGGGGAAGGTATGTCAAGGATTGTGAGGGAGAGCTGTGATTTTGTGGTGAACATACCCATGACTGGTTCTGTATCTTCCCTCAATGCCTCAGTAGCAGCGGCTATAGTAATATATGAAGCCATGAGACAGAAGATGAGATAATAATGTTGTAATAGGGGTCAATTAATCTGATATGGAGTATTTGGTTATTGATGGTTACAATGTAATTAATTCGTGGAAAGATGTATTCGACCTCCGGAATGAAAGCCTGGAGGACTGCAGGGACAAGCTTCTTAACATATTATCCAACTATCAGGGCTATAGTAATGTAAATGTTATAGTGGTTTTTGACGCTCACCTGAAAAAAGAAAGGCGCTTGAAAATAGATAAATATGACAATATCACGGTAGTATTTACTAAAAAGAATATGACTGCTGATCATTACATTGAACGTTTTGTGCATACCCATTCCAAAGATGCAGTAGTCCGTGTTGTCACGTCTGATTATCTTGAACAATCCATAGTTTTGACCGGCGGAGGCATAAGAATTACTCCCAGAGAATTAAAAGAAGAAATAATGAGGGAAAACAAGAACATTGAAAAAGGCCAGATTAACATAAAAAGTCAAACAAATTCCATACTCAGCAATGCCAGCGAAGAGCTTATTGAATGGCTTGAGCGGATGCGGAGAAACAGGTTTTAACTTGACATAATGTAGACAGCTACTATATACTAAGTGTAGATTGTGTTCAGTAGAAATTTCGAGTCTGGCATTGTTGTGCAAATTCGTTACCATAAGATAAGGACGATATAAGCAACAAGTCATGGTAATAGACATATTACCTTAGGCAGGGGGATAATCATCTTGAAAACAAATGCTTATGCTAAGCCCGGTACTTTAAAAAGAATGGATGACGAAGCACTAATCGAGGCAGCCAGAAACAACGACGAAACCGCCCTTGAACTTTTGATCGACAGGTATAAAAGCTTTGTAAAGGCAAAAGCCCGGACGTATTTTCTCATTGGTGCCGACAGGGAGGACATCATCCAGGAAGGAATGATAGGCTTGTACAAGGCCATTAGAGACTTTAAAGGGGACAAGCTGTCATCTTTCCGTGCCTTTGCTGAATTATGCATCACCAGGCAGATAATAACAGCTATAAAGACTGCCACCAGGCAAAAACACCTGCCCCTGAACTCGTATGTATCCCTTAACAAGCCAGTTTATGATGAGGACTCTGAAAGAACGCTTATCGATATTATAAGCAAAGACGCTGTGACAGACCCTGAGGAACTGATGATTAACAGGGAGGACGTAAAGGGCATTGAGAAGAAAATGAATGAAGTTTTAAGTGCATTGGAAATGGAGGTCCTTTCGCTGTATCTTCAGGGAAGGTCATATCACGAAATTGCCACCATGTTGGACAGGCACGTAAAATCTATTGATAATGCGCTTCAGAGAGTTAAAAGAAAACTGGAGAAATATCTGGAGGAAAACAAGGAATAATAGAAAAAATTGATTTTTGAAAATACTAGACTTAGATAATAATATGTGTTATAATTCTCTAGCGGTTAAGTGGTGCGGGTGTAGTTCAATGGTAGAACATCAGCTTCCCAAGCTGAGAGCGAGGGTTCGATTCCCTTCATCCGCTCCAGAAAGAATGCCCTCATAGCTCAGTAGGCAGAGCGCATCCATGGTAAGGATGAGGTCACCAGTTCGATCCTGGTTGAGGGCTCCACATTACAAAATACACTTTGAAAAAAGTGCAACAATATTGCAACAACCGGAGAAAAATAAAAGAGCTTGATTCAAAAAAACTGAATCGAGCTTTTTTATTTTTCCCCGGACATTATTTAATCTTCTTATCAGTATCTAAAATAACAAATCCTCATTATGGCAATTAATCACTTGCTATCTTGTGAAACTCACTCTCGCCAACAGTGTACTATTTTATCGGACAATTGATGTAAAAAATTCCAAAAACTTAGAGGAATTTATGATATAATAAACGAAGTTTCAGGTATTTATATTAGTTGAATATAGCAACATATATCAAGATTTGTACTTCCAATTGAGTTATCATCAGGTTGGATAGGAGGTGC
>Ga0134092_1000139_pt1 | contig 72435 bp, 64 predicted proteins | sample 3_6taG_FD_94454 | JGI IMG/M metagenome (GOLD analysis project Ga0134092, IMG submission 94454) | Switchgrass degrading microbial communities from high solid loading bioreactors in New Hampshire, USA - 3_6_20_6_A3 metaG | ecosystem: Engineered > Bioreactor > Semi-continuous > Anaerobic >... | reverse complement strand
TCATCTACCGCACCGGGATTTTTAGGGTCCACTACATGGGGTGGGGTATCTTATACACAAAATTTATTTTGCAGGTTAGAACAGAGAACCGTCCCCTGTTATATTTTGGATTTCTTTTATTATGTCATCTTTATCCAACAGTTTCTTTATCTTTTTGTCCCTTGTGCATATCTCGATTTTATTTGCTTCCAAATTCTTTGCACTTACGATTACTCTAACGGGTACCCCCAGCAAATCGGCATCGGCAAATTGTACCCCTGCATTTAACCCGCGGTCATCTATAATAACCTCATACTTGAGCTGTTTGAGCTTTTCATACAACTCGAAAGCGACTTCATTAACGTTACCTTTATGGCCGTTCAGCACACAAATATGAACATGCCAAGGAGCTATTGAAAGAGGCCAGATGGGACCATAGTCATCATGCTTTGCCTCAATTACTGCTGCCATAAGTCTCCCCACACCAATGCCGTAGCATCCCATTATCGGGTTTTTACGCTGACCGTCTACATCGGTATATTGCATATTCATGCTGGCGGTATATTTAGTGCCAAGTTGAAATATATTGCCAACCTCAATACCCCTAAACAGTTCTATAACTCCTGTATTACAAACACAGCATTGATCCCCATGATTGATTTTAGATACATCGTAATACTTTTCTACTTTAATATCTCTTACCATGCTAAAACCTTTCAGATGATAATCCTTTTTGTTAGCACCGCAGATAAGGTTCAGTTCACCTTCCAAAGATCGGTCAAATATTATATCAACCTTAGTTTCATCCAAACCCTTTGGACCTATGAAGCCAAAGCATAGAGATACATCCTCATATTCTGTAAGAGGAAATACATTGGCACCAACTGCTTTTTTCAACTTTGCCTCATTCACTTCCAAGTCCCCTCTGATAAACACCACCAAAGGCTTGGATGAATTCTGAACTGCAAAAACAGCCGCTTTAACAAAACGATTTGTAGGTAATCCGAAGAAAGCCGCCAAGTCATCAATACTGGTTGTATCTGGGGTATGAACTTCTTCAAGATCGCTCTCGGTACAATCATTATGTTTTATATTAGCCTGGGCAACTTCAAGGTTGGCTTTATAACCGCACTCATTACAAATAGCAATGGTATCTTCACCGGCATCACACAACAGCATAAACTCGTGGGCAACGTTCCCACCCATCATGCCGGTATCGGAGCCAACAGCTATAACTTCAGGTATACCGACGCGTCTGAAAATCCTATGATAAGCTTCAAGACATTTTTGATAAAACTCTTCCAAATCCTCTTGGGATGTATGAAAGGAGTAAGCGTCCTTCATAGTAAATTCACGAACTCTGATTAGTCCGCCCCTAGGTCTCGGTTCATCTCTGAATTTAGTTTGTATCTGGTATATCATAAATGGATATTTATTATAGCTCATTGCATCATTCCTGGTTAAATGCACCGCTGCTTCCTCATGAGTCATACCCAGAAGCATATCATGATCGTTTCTATCCTTGAATCTTGCCAGTTCCGATCCTATGGATTTATATCTGCCCGACTCTTCCCAAAGCTCCTTTGGCATAACTACCGGCAGTAATACTTCCTGACCTCCGATAGAATCCATTTCTTCACGAATAATTTGCTCAATCTTGGACACTATCCTCTTTGCAGGAGGCATAAGAGAATATATCCCATTTGAAACTTGCTTTATATAACCGCCTCTCAGAAAAAAAATATGGCTTATTAAACTTGCCTCTGCCGGTTTTTCTTTATATCTTTCACCTAATAACTGTGATAATCTCATGGACAACACTCCTTGTATATACAATATACTATCCTGTTATAATAGACTTAACATATCATATCCATCCTAAAAAAACAAGGTATCTATATTTTAAAACGCTTATTATAAGAAAGCTAAAAGTCTCCTTCTCGGTAAAATTCAAAACCATGAAGGAGACTTTTTAATCCAACACAAATATTATTTTAGAGTATTTTAATAAATTTATAGTGAATTTAGGTAAATAGCTCTAACCGATTCCTTGTTTGCTTCAACCGGCGCCAAACCTAACAGCATTCCCAAGCTTGGAGTGTTAAAGGAAAGCTCGGTAAGTTTCTCAACATCCGATTCAGTAAAGCCTATATTTTTCAATCCCGGTTTTATACCCAGGCTTGACAGCCAATCTTTTAATCCGTTAAATGCTTTGTCTCCTTCATCGGGTGAACCGGTAAGTCCACTTACGATAGGTGACAATATATCGGCAAGAACCTTACTTGAAGCAGGATAAATTTGTTTTACCACAGCCGGCACAAGAAGTGCAAGCCCCAATCCGTGAGCAAGGTCCGGTTTAACAGCACTTAATGGGTGTTCCAAGGCATGGGTATAATGCAGCATACCATTGTCAAAGGCAACCCCTGCAATCAAAGATGCATATAACAGATAATATCTAGCTGTTAAATCTTTAGGATTATTAATTGCCATAGGCAGATATTTCGCCACAAGCCTTACTGTTTCTTGAGCCAGTAAAATAGAATAGGGAGTTGCAACGGTTGTTGTCGCCGCTTCTATAACGTGATTTAAGGCATCCACCGACACATAAACCGTTTGCTCGGCAGGAAGTGAAGTCATAAGTGCAGGGTCGTCAATGGAGTACAAAGGATAGATACAATCGTAAGCTATCGCCGGTTTATATTCCTTTTCCGGTATGCTTACCACAGCAAATCTGTCTACTTCGGTACCTGTACCATGGGTAAGGTTAATGGCAACTATTGGAGCTGCTTTGTCCGGTGTGAACTTGTATTCATAAAGGTCTCTTGCAGTTTTATCTTTATATTCCATTAAGATGGCAACACTTTTTGCAGCGTCAATAGGACTTCCTCCTCCGATAGCAAGAACTGCTTGTGCTCCAAATTCCAATGCCATTTTTGTAGCAGTATCAACTTGGTCTACTGTAGGGTTGGGAGTAATTTCAGTATACAATATATGCTCAATATTGTTTTCTTCAAAAGCTTTTACTGTATAATCCCATGCTCCGGATTTAATATAGGAGCTTTTACCGGTAATAACTATTACTTTTGAAATACCTTTTGATTTCAATGCAGCACAGATATCGGATATTTTTTTAATTGCTCCCACACCCAAGTATACTGTGGTTTTGGCACGAATTTCACATACTTCATTGATATTAATCTGAGCTTCCCACATAAAAAACACATCCCTTTCTTTAAATTTATCCCTTGTATTTTGCGTTTACTACTTTTGAATTAATAATATATTATTGCCTATAATATGTAAATAATACTTAAACATTTCACTAAAAACTTCCTTTTTTGTGCACCGTATCTAACAATAGCTTATGAATTTTTACATCTTCGCATAATTCCGGATGGAAAGACAGTCCTATTTGATTTTTGTACTTTACAGCTATAATTTTATCCTCTACCTTTGACAATATATCCACACCGTCAGCTACAGTTTCAATAATGGGGGCACGGATAAATTTCATCGGAACTTTGCCCAAGCCTTTAAATTCCTCTTGGGTGAAAAAACTGCCCAGTTGTCTTCCATAGGCATTTCTCTTTACAGTTACCGGAAGGGTGGCAAAATAGGTTCGAGTATCGTTACTTATATTATTGGCCAAAAGGATCAGTCCTGCACAGGTCCCCAATACCGGCATACCGCCTTCTATTCTCTCCTTGAGTTCATCAAACATATCCAATTCCTTAAGCAGCTTTCCCTGTACCGTACTTTCGCCGCCCGGGAGTATCAAACCGTCAAAATCCTTTTTTAAATCCTCTTTTTTCCGGAGTTCAAGGGTTTCTATTCCCATATTGTTAAGCATTGTCTCATGTTCAATAAAAGCCCCCTGAACAGCCAATACTGCTATTTTCATATTACTTGCCCCTTTCGGACATAAGAAGCTCTATCTCCTGTGCATTAATTCCCACCATAGCTTCTCCCAAGTCCTCTGAAAGTTCAGCAAGCATTTTATAGTCGTTATAATTGGTTACTGCCTTTACAATGGCACTAGCCCTTTTCTCCGGATTACCGGATTTGAAAATACCCGAACCGACAAAAACTCCTTCAGCTCCAAGCTGCATCATCAATGCCGCATCGGCCGGTGTTGCCACACCTCCTGCCGCAAAATTTACCACCGGAAGTCTGCCGTTTTTGTGAACATACAGCACCAATTCATAGGGTACTTGCAGTTCTTTTGCTTCGTTATAAAGTTCATCTTCCCTCATAGAGACAATTCTTGCAATCTGGCGGTTCATTGTCCTCAAATGCCGTACTGCCTGTATAATATCTCCTGTTCCCGCCTCTCCTTTTGTTCTAATCATGGAAGCCCCCTCATTAATACGCCTTAATGCCTCGCCCAAATCTTTTGCCCCGCATACAAAAGGTACTTTGAACTTGGTTTTGTCAATATGGCATAAATCATCGGCCGGCGTCAGCACTTCGCTTTCATCTATATAATCAATTTCAATGGCTTCCAGTATCTGAGCCTCTACAAAATGGCCTATACGGCATTTGGCCATAACGGGAATGGATACTGCCCTCTGTATCTCTTTTATCAGCTTGGGATCGCTCATTCTTGCCACTCCGCCCGCAGCCCTTATATCGGCAGGAATTCTTTCTAACGCCATTACAGCGCAGGCTCCTGCTCTCTCGGCAATTACAGCCTGCTCAGGACTGGTAACATCCATGATTACTCCGCCTTTTAACATCTGTGCCAATTCTTTATTCAATTCATAACGTTTACTTTCCATCTTTTTATCTTCCTTTCTTTACAAAAATAACTATTACTATTATAATAGTAGGTGGCCATATTAAAATATCCATTTTGATAATATTCAGAATGGTCAGATTGGGAGGTATTTTTGCCATGTTAACCTATTCCTTTGCATCTATAGGGTCAGATAGCCTTTATCATCATTTGTACAAATGTATTAAAAACGATATATTACAGGGTGTTTTAGCCCCCGGAACCAAAATGCCTTCCAAACGTAATTTTGCAAAAAATCTGAACATAAGCACTATAACCATTGAAAATGCTTATGCTCAACTTATGGCCGAAGGATATATTTATTCCATACCTAAGAAGGGATACTTTGTTTCGGATATTACCAATGCAATACAATCAATGGAAAAGCCAAAGTCTGAAAATATTGCTGATACTGCAAAAAAGCCGTCTTATTTTGCCGATTTTCTAAGCAATAGTACCAATCATGCCAACTTTCCCTTTTCAATTTGGGCCAAAATAATGAGAGAAATTATTTCGGAAAAAAGTGAAGAGCTGATGACCAATCCACCATGCGGCGGTATTTGGGAATTAAGACAGGCAATTGCCCTTTATTTGCATGAATTTCGAGGAATGAAAGTATCTCCAAACCAAATTATAATCGGTGCCGGTACTGAGTACTTGTACGGATTGATAATACAATTATTGGGCCATGACAAAGTCTTTGCCGTGGAAGATCCCGGTTATAAAAAAATAGCCCAGATATACTTAAGCAATGCTGTCAAATGCGAGTACATACCTATAGACGAAAACGGCATCAGTATAAAAGATTTGGAGGAAAGCAATGCAGACATTGTACATATATCTCCTTCCCACCATTACCCTACAGGCATTGTTACTCCAATCAGCAGGCGTTATGAGATATTGGGATGGGCTTCAAAATCCGATTCAAGATATATTATAGAGGATGATTATGACTGTGAATTTCGCTTGCTGGGCAAGCCCATACCCTCACTTCAAAGCATAGATGTCATGGAAAAGGTAATATATATGAATACCTTTACCAAAAGTCTTGCCTCAACTATTAGAGTAAGCTACATGGTATTGCCGGCTCATTTGTTGGAAAGGTTTTATTCCAGACTTGGCTTTTATTCCTGTACCGTATCTAATTTTGAGCAATATACCCTTGCCAAATTCATTAGAGACGGATACTTTGAAAAGCACATAAACAGGATGCGTAATTTTTATCGCCACCAGAGGGATCTAATATTAGAATGCATAAAAAACAGCCCGCTATCTTCTTATGTTACCATTAAAGAAGAAAACTCCGGGCTGCATTTTCTCATGAATATAAAAACTTCCTTATCCGATAATGAAATTATCCGTAGAGCAGAACAGGAAGGCCTTCGCCTTTCCTGTCTGTCTCAATATTATCACAAAGCCGCTCCTAATACCGAACACTCAATAATTATAAATTACTCCGGTATTGAATCAAACAAAATTGAGGAAGCAATACACCGGTTAAGTAAATGTTTACTGACTTAACTCTGTATTAAAGGTCTTGGTACAGAGTAGTAGATAAATATCTTTCTCCGGTATCCGGAAGCAAAGCAACAATAACTTTACCTTTATTTTCAGGTCTTTTTGCTATCTGAGTAGCTGCAAAAGCCGCAGCTCCTGAAGATATACCGACTAAAAGACCTTCTGTTCTTGCAAGTTGTCTTGAGGTTGCAAAAGCCTCTTCATTTTTGACGGTAAATATTTCATCCACTACATCTCTTTTAAAATTATCGGGAACAAATCCAGCACCAATTCCCTGAATCTTATGAGGTCCTTTCTGTCCACCCGATAAAACCGGTGAATCGGCAGGTTCTACCGCAACTACTTTAACTCCGGGTTTACGCTGTTTCAATATTTCTCCTACACCGGAAATGGTACCGCCAGTACCTACTCCTGCAACAAATATGTCCACTTCACCATCGGTATCTCTCCATATTTCCTCTGCTGTCGTTTTTCTATGAATTTCAGGGTTGGCTGGATTGCTGAACTGTTGAGGTATAAAGGAGTTCTTTTCTTGCGCTGCCAATTCTTCAGCCTTCTTGATTGCCCCTCCCATTCCTTCAGCACCGGGAGTGAGTACCAATTCAGCACCTAACGCCTTCAAAAGGTTTCTTCTTTCAATACTCATGGTATCAGGCATGGTAAGAATTAATCTATATCCTCTAGCTGCCGCAACAAATGCCAGTGCTATACCGGTATTTCCGCTTGTAGGCTCAATTATAACAGTATCCTTATTTATGAGTCCTTTTTCTTCCGCATCTTTTATCATAGCATATCCGATTCTGTCCTTTACACTTGATGCAGGGTTAAAATACTCCAACTTTGCAATTAATCTTGCCTCAAGCCCGTTTTTCTTATTGTAATTGGATAACTCAAGCAAGGGAGTATTTCCAATTAAATCGGTAAGATTCTTTGCTATTCTTGACATTTTTATCGCCTCCATATCCTATTATATATAGCGCCTTCGGTAGTTATACCTACGCTTTGTTAAGAGCCTGATCAAGGTCATAAATCAAATCTTCAACATCTTCAATTCCTATGGAAAGTCTTATCTGATCCGGAGTTACTCCCGCAGCTTTTTGATCCTCTTCAGACAGCTGGGCATGGGTTGTTGACGCAGGATGAATTACAAGGGACTTAGCATCGGCCACATTAGCCAGCAATGAGAAAATTTCAAGGTTTTCAATAAATTTCTTAGCAGCCTCCAAGCCACCTTTTATTCCAAAGGTAAATATGGAACCGCATCCCTTAGGGAAATACTTCTTTGCCAGCTCATAATACTTGCTTCCTTCAATTTCAGGATAATTAACCCATGCAACTTTTGGATGGTTCCTTAAAAACTCAACTATTTTTTTAGTATTGTAAACATGCCTTTCAACTCTCAAAGAAAGAGTTTCCAAACCTTGGAGTAAAAGGAATGAGTTAAACGGACTTATTGCAGCTCCCGTATCTCTCAAAAGCTGAACCCTGGCTTTAGTAATATATGCAACCGGGCCCAATGTAGAATATACCAAACCGTGATAGCTTGGATCCGGTTCAGTAAACCCTGGGAATCTTCCGCTTGCTGCCCAATCGAACTTACCGGAATCAACAATTACTCCGCCTATAGAAGTACCGTGTCCGCCGATAAATTTTGTAGCGGAATGAACCACTACATCAGCTCCAAATTCAATAGGTCTTATAAGATAGGGAGTACCGAAGGTATTATCCACAATAAGCGGTACACCGTTTTCATGGGCAATTTTTGCTACAGCTTCTATATCAATTAAATTGATTCCCGGATTACCGATGCTCTCAATAAAAACAGCCTTTGTCTTATCATTGATGGCTTTTCTGAAGTTTTCCGGATCATCGGGATCTACAAAAACAGTCTTTATTCCAAGTTTAGGCAAAGTTACCGCAAATAGATTATATGTACCTCCGTAAAGCGTACTGGCCGAAACAATTTCATCGCCGCTTCCAGCAATATTAAGTATTGCATAGGTAATAGCTGCCGAACCGGATGCAACGGCTAAAGCACCTACACCGCCTTCAAGGGCTGCTATTCTCTGCTCAAATACATCATTGGTGGGATTCATAATTCTAGTATAGATATTTCCAGGTTCTTTCAGTGCAAATAAATTTGCAGCATGTTCCGCATTATTAAACACATAGGAGGTGGTCTGATAAATAGGAACTGCTCTTGCCCCTGTAGTAGGATCAGGTTTCTGTCCTGCATGTACCTGTAAAGTATCAAATCTTAATTTTCTCTCACTCATTATTTTGCCTCCTTAAATTTATATTACTTATCCTATCGCATTAGTCGTATTTGTAATAAAAAATTATATCTCCTAGATGTAATACATTGTATCGTCTATTCCAACCAACTTCCTATAGTTATCAACAAGGTCTTCTAATGTAACGGAATCTGCCAAATCATTCAAGGCTTTATTCATCTTATCCCATACACACAACTTTATACATTGTTCTATGCCTATTTCATTATCATAAGAAGTTTCCGACTTCTCGTCGATAACAGAAAGAGGTCCTTCAAGAGCTCTCAAAATACGCCCAACTTTTATATCGGAAGGAGGTTCAGCCAAAATGTATCCGCCTTGTGCACCTTTAACACTTTTTACTAATCCGGATTTCCTTAATGTCGAAAAGACCTGTTCCAGATAATTTGTGGAAATCCCCTGCCTTTCGGCAATACTGCACAGTGCCACATGTTCTCCTTTTGAATTAACCGCAAGATCAACCATTGCTCTAAGTCCATATCTTCCCTTTGTAGAGAACTTCATTTAGCTCACCTCCCTTTCTCCGACTATTCCTATATGTTTTATTATATTATCAAACAGCAACATTTGTCAATAAATTATTTATATTTTTATATATAATACTCAATTTCGTAATCATTATTCAAAACATTATTTTTATAGTATTCAACCAAATCATCAATAGTAATTGAGTATGCCACATCGTTCAGCGTATTCATAACGCTTTCCCAAAATCCAAAGGTAGCACACTTTCCATACCTTTCGCATATGGGATCTTCTTTACTGGTAATACAGCAAGCTACCGGGACCAAGGGGCCCTCTAATGCTGTCAAAACATCACCTACAGTAATTTCTGAAGGCTTTTTGGCAAGCATATATCCCCCTTGTGCCCCTCTGACACTCTCAACTATTCCTGCTCTTCTTAATACTAAAAAAATCTGCAAAATATACGCTTCAGATATATCACATCTCTCGGATATACTTTTTAAACTTACACAGCCTTCCGATGAATGTATTGCAAGGTCAACCAAAGCTTCCAGTCCATATCTTCCCTTTGTGGAAATCTTCAAATTTTATCACTCCATTAATTTAAACTCTTTTATTTTTATTGAGCTGAGACAAATCATAAGGTGTTTCCTGATATACATAATAATTCAGCCAGTTTGAAAAAAGCAAGTTGGCATGACCTCTCCATTTCACTATCGGCGGCTTTGTCGGATCATCATCAGGGAAATAGTTCTTTGGAACTTTGATGTTCAAACCTCTGGATATATCCCTGTCATACTCTTGTTTTAAGGTAAACTGGTCATATTCCGAATGGCCGGTTACAAAAATCTGCCTTCCCCCATCGGTCTTAATTACATATATTCCTGCCTCTTCAGAATCTGAAAGAATATCAAGTTCATTTACCTTAAGAACATCTTCCATTCTGATTTCAGTATGCCTTGAATGGGGAACATAGAATACATCGTCAAATCCCCTCAACAACATGGTATTGGGTTTATAAATACGATGCTCAAATACTCCAAAGAGCTTCTCTTCCAAAAGATATTTTTTAATACCATAGTGGTAGTATAAGCCGGCTTGAGCTCCCCAACATATATGGAAAGTAGAATAGACATTGCTAAGACTCCATTCCATTATCTGTTTAAGCTCTTCCCAGTAATTAACCTCTTCAAACTCCATATGCTCAACCGGTGCCCCGGTAATTATCAAACCGTCAAATTTCATGTCTTTAACTTCATCAAAGGTCTTATAGAACTTTGTAAGATGTTCTTCTGAAGTATTCTTTGATGTATGAGTCTTTGGATGTAAAAGTTCTATTTCCACTTGAATTGGTGTATTCCCAATTAAACGAAGTAATTGTGTCTCGGTAGCAATTTTTGTTGGCATCAAATTTAATATGGCAATTTTAAGTGGCCTAACATCTTGATGTATTGCTCTTTCCTCGCCCATTACAAAGATATTCTCATTTGTCAGCGTTTCTTTAGCCGGTAAATCTTCTGGTATTTTTATAGGCATACTTTGAACCTCCTGCATAGAACTTTATTAGGGTACCAAAAAACTTTACACTTGCCTTTTAAAAACTCATGTTATGTTAACTGGTACCCAAATGATAAATAATCTATTTTTTTGAAGTTTCTCTATACATTTATTAATATGTAATCTTACTCTGTTATTGTTTGCTATTATAACACATGCTTAATATAAAAGTAAATTATATAATATAATAAATAAAACAGGTGGGTTTGGCAAGTTTTTTACCTTAATCCCTCCTGTTTAAATAGAGTTCGAATTTTTAAAGAAATTCTGTTTTATTTCGTAAACTTCTCTTTTTAATGTAACCTAGAATACATAACAATGTCTCTATTCTACATCGTATCCCTGATCCTCAATGGCATCCTTAATTTTATCAATACTTACTTTTTCAGAATCAAATTCAATTGTAACCTTTTTATCTTTCAAATCTACTTCTACACTCGCAACACCATCTAGAGCACCCACAGCCTTTTTTACACTATTTTCACAGTGGCTGCAAGACATTCCTTCTACATTTAAAGTTATTACTTCCTTTGCCATATAAATTCCTCCTTATTTTTATCTTATTGTTTTTATCTTTAAAATATAATGGATAATTGCTAAAACAACCTTGGTACTAATATATAAAATTTTGAAATTATTTTTTTAAATTAAGCTTATACCTTTTTAAGCTCAAGGAATTTGTCACAACCGAAACCGAACTGAAGGCCATTGCTCCACCGGCTATAACCGGGTTTAACATACCGAAGGCTGCAAAAGGAATACCCACGATATTGTAAATAAATGCCCAGAAAAGATTTTGCTTGATCTTTCTCATAGTTCTTCTTGAAAGCCTTATTGCCATGGGTATGGATCTTAAATCCCCTCTCATTAAAGTTATATCGGCAGCTTCTATAGCAACATCGGTTCCTGTTCCTATAGCCATTCCTATATCTGCTGTTGCAAGAGCCGGTGCATCGTTTATACCGTCGCCAACCATGCCCACAATTTTGCCTTGCTGTTTTAGTCTTTCCACTTCTTCTGCTTTGTTTTCAGGCAGCACCTCTGCAAGTACATTAGTTATTCCTACCTGTTTTGCAATAGCGCTTGCTGTCCTTTTATTATCGCCGGTTATCATGTAAACTTCAATACCCATCCTCTGTAAATCTTCTATTGCTTCCTTGGAATTTTCTTTTACAGTATCAGCAACAGCTATAATTCCTTCAATCCGATTATTTACCGCCAGAAGCATGGCAGTTTTACCTTCATCTTCAAGCTTTTCAACCATCGATTGGGTTTTTGCAAGGTCAATTCCCTTTTCAGTCATCAGCTTTCTTGTGCCTATATATATAGATTGGCTTCCTATTACAGACATAATACCTTTCCCGGGAATTGCTTCGAATTTATCAGGGTCGGGTAAATTCTCCAATTCAGCTTTTCCCTTTTCATATATGGCAACTCCCAAAGGGTGTTCCGACAACTTTTCAGAAATAGCAGATATTTTTAAAATTTCCGATTGGTCTAAACCTCCTAAAGATATTATATCGGTTACCTCGGGCTGTCCTTTTGTTATTGTACCGGTTTTGTCCAGAACCACTGCATTAAGCTTATATGCCATTTCCAGGTGTTCGCCGCCTTTAATCAGTATTCCGTTTTCTGCCCCCTTACCCGTTCCAACCATAATTGCAGTAGGAGTAGCTAATCCAAGGGCACATGGGCAAGCAATAACCAGCACCGATACAGCACTTACAATTGCTGAAGTAAAATTACCTACAGCAAAATACCATATTATAAAGGTCAGTAAAGCTATTCCCATTACACTAGGTACAAATATACCCGATACCTGGTCGGCAATTTTTTGAATTGGTGCTTTTGAACCCTGCGCATCCTCCACCATTTTAATAATTTGAGAAAGAGCCATATCCTTTCCCACTTTTTTAGCTTCAAACTTGAAGGTTCCATATTTGTTAATGGTGGCACCGATAACTAAATCCCCTTCCTTTTTCTCTACCGGCAAACTTTCACCGGTGAGCATGGATTCATCAATGGAGGAACTGCCTTCAATTATTTTTCCGTCCACAGGAATCTTTTCACCGGGCCTTACAACAACTATGTCTCCAACCTCTACATCTTCCACCGGAATATCCTCTTCTATACCATTCCTGATTACTCTTGCTGTTTTTGCCTGAAGGCCCATAAGTTTCTTAATGGCTTCCGAAGTCTTTCCTTTTGCAACAGCTTCCAAATACTTCCCCAGAAGAACAAGGGTTATAATTACCGAACTGGCTTCAAAATACAGTTCTTTCATCATCATACCTTCCATATGCTCCACAAAAAAAGCATTGTAGATGCTGAAAAAGTATGCCGCCGATGTTCCCATAGCCACCAGGACATCCATGTTTGCACTTTTGGACCTTAAAGCATGGTAAGCATTTTTGTAAAACCTAAATCCGATAATAAATTGTACCGGTGTGGCAATAATGAGCTGAAAATATTCATTGTGCAAAAAAGGTATGTCAATATTAATAAGCATAAATACCATGGCCAAAAGCAGAGGAGAACTTAAAATTGCCGACGCAATAAATTCCAACCTAAGTTTTTTAATTTCTTTTTCTCTCTCTTCTTTCTCCCTGTCCGGTGAAATATTTTCAACCTTTTCAGCCTTGTAGCCCAAGGCTTCAACAGCCTTAATCAAATCTGGACTCTTTATTTTAGAAGCATCATATTGAATACTTGCCCTCTGAGTCGCAAGGTTCACCGATGCTTTTACACCTTCAAATTTGTTAAGTTTCTTCTCAATTCTCGCACTGCATGCAGCACAATACATCCCCGTTATTTTAAGCTCTATTTTGGTTTTATCTCTATCATCTTCATTTATGGCTTCATATCCTAGTTTTTTAACAACCTCGCAAATCCGGTTACTGTTTACAATGCTGTCTTCAAACTCAACTGTAGCCTTCTCCATGGCAAAATTCACATTAGCCTTTTTTACACCTTCCAATTTATTTAAACCCTTTTCAATTCTTGCCGCACAAGCTGCACAGGACATTCCCGAAATTTTGAAAGATTCCTTTCTGTCCATTACTGTCACTTCCTCTGTAATTATATATTTTATATATACCCATATTTAGCTTCCTAATCCTTATATTTTATTTCATATTATCACTCATTTTGTTTTCCAGTTGGCAGTAAATAAGTTTTTGTTTTTTAAAATAAAATCTTCAGTAATAATAATATTGTTACCATCATCAATCTTATCTTCCTGCATTATAGGTATAGGGTTGCAGCCTCCCCTTTGACTCTCAACCATATCCATACTAAACCTGTTTCCGCAGTTTTGGCATACCAGTTCATTGCCTTCCTGTTTATAGTAAGCTCTCGGAGATCCGTTGCATATCTGGCATGTATTAAAGGCTGTTCTTATTGTACCATCGGAAGCCTTAACCGCCAAGATCTCCAACTTCGTACCCTCTGCATTGTATGGATAGAATTTAGCCGTTTCAGTTATCTCATTTTTAGGAATTATTAAATCTCCTCCCTGTGCAACAGTTGAACTGCTTTTTCCCACAGCACCTTTTACAATAAATACTCCTATAACCAGAGTAACTACAGCCCCGGCCACAATAGCTATAGTTCTTTTCGATTTAATCTCCTTTTCTCCTCTTTTTACGCTTTGATTTTTATTGCTCACCATTTAAGCACCTTCCTTCTGTTAAATTTTAAAATTTATGAATAGGGTAATGTTACAGTAAACTCTGTTCCCTTACCCGGTTCACTTTTAACTTCAATCTTCCCCTTATGGGCTTCAACCAAGGACTTGACAATGGTAAGTCCAATACCCGAACCTCCTGTATTTCTGTTTCTGGACCTGTCAGCCCGATAAAAACGTTCAAAGATGTAGGGTAAGTCTTCCTCTTCAATACCGCTTCCATTATCCCTCACAATGACAGCCACATCCTTATCCGATTCCATCACCTTAATCTCTACAATGCCTCCATCCGATGTGTACTTCAAAGCGTTGGAAAGCAAGTTAATAATCACCTGGCTGATTTTATCCCTGTCAACCGAAACAATACATTTATTGTTTGTTATTTTAAGCTCCACTCCCTTATTCTTAAAATCGCTTTCAAAATTACGTACAATGGTTTGAATAAGCTCCGACAGGTCTACAGGTTCTTTGTTCAAAATCAAATTTTTCCCTTCAAATTTGGCCAGCTGTTCAATATCTCTCACCATTCTGCCTATTCTTAAAACTTCTTCATGGCAGCTTTTTAACCTCATTACATCAGGCTTCCATATCCCGTCAATCATAGCTTCAAGATGGCTCTGAAGAGTAGCTATAGGGGTTCTGAACTCATGGGCAACGTCTAAAGACATGCGTTTTCTTAAAGCTTCCTGTTTTTCAAGAGTTTCAGCCAAATTATTGATTGCAGAAGTCATCTCGCCTATTTCCTTTGTAGTTGATTCCTCTGCAATTCTATATCTGTAATCGCCTTTGGTTATAATCTGCGTAGCTCTGATCACCCTCGATATAGGCTGACTCAATCTTCTGGCCATAATTGTACCGAAAATAACGGCAAAAAATACCGAAAGTACTCCGATTCCAATCAGTACTTTATTTAAGGAGTTTATAAAGTCAAGGTCACTGTCATTGAAATAAAATGGGCCATAGTACCCAATCTCAACAACACCAAACTCCCTATCTTCTTTATAAAGAGGGTATGGATTTTCCACATACTCACCGTCAAAATTTCTATAACGGCTTTCCATATTTTTTGCCATATGGGCAAGCATTTGCGTGCACAGTCCGTTATTATGAACGGTGGCATCCCATATAACATTCCCTTTAAGATCCTTCACTCTCACAATCAAGCCGTTCTCCAAAGCATATATTCCAATATCCTCAATTACATCCCTATTCCATATACCATCTCTATACTGCTGGTTTATCAGTGCAACAACTTCTTTGTTTCTTTCCTCCTGCTGCGTAATAATATAGTTTTGAAAATACTTTTCCAAAACTACATTTGTAAAAAAAAAGATTAGAGAAACCAGCAGCAAAATAATAAAAATATATGAAAAGGTAAGTTTTGCCCTCAAACTATATTTCAATCTTATCACCGCCAAAACGATATCCTATACCGTGAACAGTAATTATGTATTTCGGATTTTTGGTATCATCTTCTATTTTTTGCCTCAGGTTTTTAATATGGGTATCCACAGTTCTGTTATAGCCTTCAAAATCCTCACCAAAAACCAAATTAATCAGCTCTTCACGGGTAAAAACCTTTGAAGGAAACTTTACTAAAGTTAATAACAGTTTAAACTCATAAGGTGTCAGGTTTATAATTTTTTCTCCCTTTCTGACCTCATATCTTAAGGTATCGATAATCAATGCTCCATCGTTGAAAGATATTATACCCGAAAGCGGCACCGTCTCACCGGAAACACGCCTTAAAAGTGCTCCAACTCTTGCCACAAGCTGCCGGGGACTAAAGGGTTTTGTCACGTAATCATCAGCACCAATGTCAAGTCCTCGCAATACATCCTCTTCTTCCACCTTCGCGGTAAGCATAATTATCGGAACCGACGACCTTCTTCTGATGACTTTGCAAATTTCTTCCCCACTTAAATCCGGCAGCATCAAATCCAATATTATAAGGGAAGGATTCACCTTTTCATACATTTCCATGGCTTGTCTCCCGCTAAAGGCTGAGTACACAATGTATCCACTGTTTTCAAGATAGGATTTTACCACTTCTACAATTTTTTCTTCATCATCAACCACAAGAATTCGCTTTAAGTCTCCTAGCATTTAAACCTCCACTTAATGACAAATTAAAAATACATCTTCCTTTTATCTCCCGGGCCAAAAATCCCGTTCTTCCCGTTTTAAACGGTCAATATCTACTTCCTCCAAATTATCTACAACTTTTATATACCCATTTATCATTCCCATCCAACAAGTATAGTTTATATCCCCTGCTTCTTGAGGCATGAATTCAATTACATTGTCCCCCGGCACCAGCTTTTTGACAATATTGTATTTCGGAATGGTAACCGGATTATTGCAGCCGTTCAACTCGCTTTCATCGGCCTTGATTGTCCATTTCACCCAAATCCCCTTTTGAACTACAATGGAATCGTAACTGCCTGCTTTCATCTCTGTTGTAACCAGTTGAACTCCATCTTCTATTTTTGCAATATTTTTTGGCCTCTGATTGGCAAAGGCAATATTTAATCCCGACAGATTAAAACCTCTGCCAGCCATAACAATGCCAAGAATAATAACAAGAACTGCGCTTGCTTTCATCATCCTACGGTTGAATTTAGCACTAAGCAGCGAACTAACAGCTCCAAAACCAAACATTAGCGGTACTGTACCCATGCTGAAAAAGAACATTGACATAGCTCCCCTATAAAAATTTCCGGTCCCAAGGGCATATATCTGCATAGCCTGTAAAGGTCCACAGGGCATCAATCCGTTTAACAGGCCTATATAAAACGGTCCGTGTTTGCCGTTATTTCCATGAATTAATTGGGCAAAAATTTTAGGCATACGAGGATTTAATTTTTTTAGCCACGGGAAAATATTCAACATATTAATGCCCATAATTATCATTAATACGCCCGAAAAAATTGCCACAATTCCTTTCGCAGGACCGGAAAAGCTCACTAAAGAACCAAACCATCCTACAATTCCACCGATTAATGTGTAGGAAACAACTCTTCCTCCGTTATACAAAAGGCTTGGTTTGAGTCTGGAAATTCTCCCCTCTCCATCCTCCTCAAAATTATATGCAACACATTGAGACAGGTTTATCCCGCCGCACATGGCAATGCAGTGAAGGGATGTCAAAAATCCTACAGCAAAAAGCATCCCATACCCCATATTCCGGTTTACCTGAGGAATAAAATTAAAACCTACTGTATTTTTAATTATAAGATAGGCTGCCAAAACAATAATGCCAATGCCTAATAATTGATTTACCGATAGTTTGTCGTCATTGCCGGATTGATTAGCCTTAGCTCTTCTTTTTATATCATCGACTGCAGTTATTACTTTATAATCCAATTCTTCCACTGCTTGAATAATTCTGTCAAGATTTATTTTATTTTTATCATAAATTACATTTAGTTTCGATTGGGAGTAAACAGCTTTAACCGCCTTAATACCTTCCAACTTTTTTAGTCTTTTTTCTATCCTTATTTCACAGCTTACACACGTCATTCCTTTTATCTCGAGTACTTTTGAGATAAAAACTTCCGACATAAAATCACCTCAAGTAGAGTATGTAAGCATATAATATCAATGAAATGTGTAGATTTTATGAAGATTGTCTAAAATACTTCATATCTTAAAACAACCAATGAATTATTATCTTTTTGCCCTCCGGTGTTTTTTCTCCAATTTCAATGCAGTAAATCATGCTATTTACCATATTGTGATTTAATTCGGTAAAGTTAATTAAGTTATTTAACCTTTCCCTATAATTAATCTTATTGTTGCTATTTAGCTCCATTTCTTTCCGTATAATTTTCTGTCTTTCCAAAAGCCTTCTTTTATCTTCCATAAACTCCTTATTGAGTTCAATAAATTGATTTTCATCAATAATTCCTTTTGCTTTATCGACATACAGACTTTTAATTATGTGTTCCTTGTCCGAAATCTCTCTTTCTATTCTCTTAAGCTCTTCATTGTATCTTTTTTCGATATGCTCCGTTTTCTGTTCCTTCTCCAACCTTTCTATTAACCTTTGGACATCAATATATTTGATAAGATTCTCTTTTATTTTACATGCTATTAATTCTGTCAGTTCATCTAAACGGGTTAAATGAGCGGTACACATGTTTTTACCGGAAGATACAGAGTATAATTTGCATCTTAAATAGCTATATTTTCCGGATGTAACTTTCAGCATTGTACTGCCGCAGTCCCGGCACTTTACTTTTGATGCAAACAAATGGGGCTTTCCCTTTCCCGTTGACTTAATTCTGCCATCCATCCTCTGCTGAACTGCAAAAAATACAGACTTATCAACTATCGGCTGATGAGTGTCTTCTACTTTTACCCATTTATCCGGTGAGACAGCAATTACTTTTTTAGATTTATAACTTACTTTTTTGCGTTTTTCCTGAATCATATGACCTATATAAGTTTCGTTCCTCAAAATGCGCCTTAGGGTTGTTTTATTCCAAAGTCCGTAATCATCGTTTTTAAACGGATTTTTATACTTTAAACCCATGAGTTCTTTATATTTGGTGGGATTTGGTATGCCCTTTCGATTTAACATCAATGCTATTTGTTGAAGCCCATAGCCTTCAAGATACCAGCTAAAAATTCTTTTAACCACCAGTGCTGCTTCTTCATCTATCAACAGTTTATTTCTATTTAAAGGATCTTTCCTATAACCATAGGGTGCAAAAGAACCGATAAATTCCCCTCTTTTTCTTTTTACATCAAACACTGCTTTTATATTTTCCGATATATCCTCACAATACCACTCGTTGACCAGGCCGTTTATCTGCCGGGATTTTTTATTCCCTTTTTCAAAGGTGTCAGCATTATCGGTAATACCTATAAACCTTATTCCCCATTCAATAAACTTATTGTGGAGATATTTTTCCACCATCTCCATGTCCCGTGTAAACCGGGATTGACTTTTGCACAGCACTATATTGAATTTACCTGCCTCTGCATCAGCTATTAACCGATTAAACCCCGGACGCTCGGAATCAAGGCCTGAATAGTCATCATCACAATAAATTTTATAAACCTTCCATTTATTTTCCTTTGCAAATTCTAAAAGAAGTTTTTTCTGGTTTTGTATGCTCTCCGAATCTTCATATTTGTTTGCTTTATTTCTATCTTCGTCGGATAATCTGCAATATATTGCTGCTATATTCACATACATACCCCCAGATTGATCTATGTGGATGCTGCAAAGTTTACATGTTTTTTTCTATGGTATTCTCATAAATATAATTCTCCGGATCTTCATAATCTTTTATCATACCAACCAGTATGTCCTCAAGCATTTTTCTCCTACTGTCTTCGTCCATACTTAGAAATACTTCTTCAATGATAAACACAAAAATCAACCCCAATAGTTTTATATGTTATATGAAAAAGGATCTTTATTGTGTATAGGAAACCGCATCATGAGGTGCCGTTCCATCTAAAAGAGCAACCTTAATTCCAGGAATTACCACACCATCAAGGCTGTTATTATCGCTAGAACAGTGCATATATTCCACATCATAACCCCTATTGTTCATTTCTTCCCCTATTTTTTTCATAAAAGTTGACTTACCTACACCCGGGCCGCCTTTAATGCAAATTATTCTAGTTGCCTCTTCCTGACTTAATATGTAATCATAGTAACTGAAAAAACCCTGTGATGTATTGCCTCCTGCGAACATGTGCCTTACAGATCCTTTTTTCATATTATCCCTCCATTGAGATGTAACCTCATCGCTACCAAAATCTATTTATATTATTAAGATATGCAGACAGGAACAGCACGTGAATAAAATCGGCAATTATACAATAATTTACAGAAAACACACTACTATGATAGTCTAAAATTATAGGCAGATATTATAGTCTATAACTTAAATTACTTTAGCTTTTATGGAAAGAGGGAAGTCTATATGCCTTTAAAACTGAAACCGAAACTTATTGCAATTTTAGCCCCATTAATTATACTTGTTTTAGCAGGTACAGTCTTTTTAATCCATAATAACAGTTCAGCTTATACTCTTGAAATTGATGCAACTTATACTCCTGCAATTGATGTAACTTATACTCCTGCGACGGATATTTATGAATTTCCCATTACTCCGGATAAAACTCCCGATGAATGGAAAAATCTCGGAGATTATAGTGCAAGGTTGGCTGTCCTCCAAATTCCTGAGGATGTCTTGGCAACCATATCCACTAAAGGATTGTTTGAAACCTGCTTAAATTATCCTTTTATTATTAATATGCTTATGTTCAACAATTATCAGGATGCCTTTGACAGTTTATGCAGTTTTAACGGATTGCAGGAACTGATGAAAAGACCCGATGCCGGCTCAATTATTCTCAGCTATTATAAAAGCATCGATTTCAATAATCTTGATAAATATAGCGAAATTCCAAGCTGTTTTATTACATATATTGAAATGATGTTAGCGCAGGACTCTGTTTTATCCGGTATGGAACCATCCGAAAGAAAGGAACTGTTAAATTTGGCACTGAAAAAACACCAAAAAAACGCTTCGTCGATAACTGACATTTGGATTGGCAGAATTTTAAGATTGGATAGCAAAGAATTTCAAAAATATCTAAAGAAAAACCCCAAAGCTGAAGAATTCATTGACAGAGTACCTGTTGTGAGTACTCCCCCTGATTGGGACAAAATAATAAAAAAATTTATCAAATGATCTTTAAATTGATCTCTATAAAATATTCAGGACAATGATACTATACCATTGTCCTGAAATAATATAAATATTTTATTGCTAAATGTGTAATCTAAGTAAAATATATTATATATATTAACTAAATGCGTATAAATTTTGAGTTTCTCGGGAGATTTCTTTGTATTTCTTATAGGAAAGGTTGAGCAAAGCTTTATCCTGACTGTAAGTAACAAGTTTCATAGCCTCTTCAATATCGAAAAATCCGCCATCTTGAAATTTTTCTTTTTCGGAAATGTTGAATTTATCGGAATCTGTTTGCATAATAAACCAGGTAATTTTATTACAGATAGGTTTTTGTCTTGTAACAGAATAGAATTCGTAACTTGTATCACCGGCTATAGAAATGATGTTTGCAATTATACCGCCTTCTTCAAAAACTCTTTTTTGAGCAATTTCTGCTGGGAGATCTCCATTTCGAATTACACCTTTAGGAAATACCCACTCTTCTTTCTCATTCTTCAGCAAAAAAACTTTGTCCCCATAAAACACTATGCCGCCAGCACAATTTCTTACTATCATGATAGTAGCCTCCTTTTATAGTGTCTTCTAACATTACTGTTTTCTCAACTTAAAATGTTAGAAATACACTTATACTGATCTTGGACTTGACAATTGATTTCGGGTCTTCAAACTTTCAAGCAATTTCCGTTATGTTGATCTTTACTTGGAGTCACGTGTATTGTGCCTTTGCTTTACAAGCGAGTGGATTTGACTTTTACGATATGGCTCACTTCGTATTTCAATATCAAAAAGATCCTGAGGTGCATTAAGCATCTAATCTTTATTAGACTTGAAATTAGTGAGTGCTTTTTTACAACCCTCCTTTCATTATACATTAAATGGAAGATCTTAAAAATAGCACTAAAGGCACTTCCCAAACACAATTGGGAAATGCCTAACCTCTAAACTTATTTTATCACAATTTGCATCGATTGTCAAACCAAGAACCATGTAATTTTCACCCTTCTTTTCATCTATTTCACAAACTAAAATAAATTACATAATGGGAGCAAAAATTTTAAGTATAGAAGCCAATAGCGCATTATACCACTTAAAGTCCTTAAAATCTTCAATCTTTATTTCTTTGCATACCTCCAAAGTATTTAGAAAATCATCCCTTATATCTTTTACGACACTGCTATTGCACATCCATACACCGCATTCATAATGCATAAAAAAGCTTCTGTAATCCATATTTATGGTACCTACACAAGCATACTCATCATCGGTCACAATGGTCTTTGCGTGCATAAATCCCGGTGTATATTCATAGATTTTCACTCCACTTTCGATGAGTATCTTATAATTTGATTTTGAAACCATATGCACATACCACTTGTCTGCACAATGGGGTGTAATTATACGAACATCTACTCCTGCCTTCGCCGCTGAAGTTAGTGCCCTTATCATTTCATGATTAATAATCAAATATGGAGTAGTTATAAAAACATAGCGCTTTGCTTTATTAATCAAATTGAGATAAACAATTTCACCTACATTTTCGTCATCTAAAGGGCTATCGGAAAAAGGCTGATAATAACCATTAGGAACAATTGAAGCATCACATCGTATTTTATTTTTATACTTTCTTAAATTCTCATCGGTTCCCTTAAGGTAATCCCACATTGTTAAAAACATTACCGTCATACTCCACACCGCATCACCCTTAATCATTATGGCACTATCTTTCCAATGTCCATGCTTTCTAATTTCATTAATGTATTCATCGGCTAAATTTATACCTCCTGTAAAACCGGTGTGGCCGTCAATTATTGTAATCTTCCTGTGATTTCTGTTATTCATACGGACATGGAGTATGGGAATCATAGGATTGAATACACAACATTTTATCCCCATCTTCTCCAGCTTCTTATTGTATTTGTACGGCAATGTAAACATACAGCCGACATCATCGTAAATTATTCGTACATCCACACCCTCTTTTACTTTTTCCGAAAGTATGTCCAATATGCTATTCCACATAACCCCTTCCTGAATTATAAAGTATTCCATAAATATGAAATGCTTTGCTTTTTTCAGCTCCTCTTTAAGTTTTTCAAATTTAATTTCACCAATGGGCAAATATTCGCCATAAGTATTTTTATACAACGGATAGTGGGCACTATCCTCAATGTATTTCGATTGGACCGCTGACAGTTCACCAAGATTTACAATTTCTCTTTGAATCCCCTTAAGCGGTGCCAATGCTTTATACACTTTTTGTTCAACTAAAGTCATCTTTCGTTTTTCCCTTTTGCTTAGACGTTTTCCTCCAAAGAAAAAATAAAACATACCGCCAAAAATCGGAAATAATAGTATGGGGATAATCCAAGCAATTTTATAAGAAGGATTGCTCCTATAATCGTTAATAATCCATAAAACTGCAACCATGCTGACAAATAGACTTACCCAATAGAAATAAACGAAGTATTGGCTAAATTTCGAAATTATCCCTATAAGTACAGCCAGTTGCAGTATTATAGCTATTGATATAAGAACAATCCTTCTATATAAAAATTCTACAATGCCCTTCATTTGCTGCCCTCATCTCTTTTCATCCGAATACTATTTTTCTTTTATATCATCATATGTTGTAGCAAATTAATTGTTAATTATTGTGAAGCTGTTCATTTATATTCGGAATTAGGGCAATCAAAATCATTATATGACATATTCAATTATTTTATTTTTATCTCAGTATTACATATATCTAAATATTCAAAACAACTTAATTCAAGATCAACAGTATCATACTCCCCATTAATCTCCATATTCTTTCTTATCTTAATGGTCTCTAAGATTGATTTATCAAAGGAATATGGTGCATCATTATACTTTGGCTCAACACTTTTATCTGCGAACTCAAGTTCTCCATTTACTCTCACCGAATATTTCTCATCTTTTTTTCGGATAGTAGTTATATCAAAGTTTGTAAATTCACGTTTTTGCCTATCTACCAATATATCTATATATGTTTTTCCATCCTTTATCTCCATATTCTCAACGTTAAATTTCACTCCATTCACAACAAAACTAGTTGGAACATCTCCTTTAGTCAATGTAAATTTCTCGTTGCATTCTTCATATCTATAGATGGCATGAACATTTAACTTAACTTTTTTTAAATCCTTTTTATCTATTCCTACAGGAAATTCAAGTCTACCGTCACTTCCTTTAGTAGAAGTATATCTCTTTCCGCCAAGAGTAATATCTATCAAAGGACAAACATATATCGTATTTTCATAGCCCTTAGACGGGATAAACTCATAATTTAAACGTGTACTTGCAGACTTTAGAACTATTTCACTAATTCTCAAAGTCCCTGAGTCTATCTCAATATCTTTGTTAACTTCAATAACTTTGCTGGCAGGATTTTTTATTTTTATAGGTGCTTTCCAATTTACAGGTATCTCATTACATTCTATAGCAACTTCAAGGGAATTATCCAAATTCCTGATAGTACCGAAAAGTTCACTTTCTTCAACATCCGAAGACCATTTACCTAAATAAAGATTGCTTTTTAAAACATTGTTTTCCGAATCTTTTATAAAAATCACCAATTTTGTATCTTCAAAGCTATCGTGTTCTGATGTTTTCGCCATTTTGTCATTCCTATCATATTTATAGTTTAAAAATGTCCTGCCATCCTTTATTTTAATTTCTTCAATTGCAATAAGTCCATATTCCGTCTCAAAAGTTTTGCCTACTTTAGCTTGACCTGTAGCCAAAAACTCCTTGTCTATATTCAATTTGTATTTATAATCAATACCATCTTCTGAAAACTTTAATTTTTCAAGAGCTTCTACTGAAAGGAATACTTTATCTCCAGTTATTTCTTCCTCTTCAAAATTAATTTTCAGTGTACCTTCATTTTCATCATTTATACTATATCCTCCGCTATAGCCGATAGCTTCATCCTTCTCATTTAACAGCGAAAATTTTGACGGCCATAGCATCCCATCAACTATTCTGAATGACACTAACAGCCCATTTTCTTCCCAAACTGCATCCTCAAATACAATCTTGCTTTTTTCATATTCAAAGTCATAATTCAATTTAACGGTTTTTCCCCTATTACTTGCCATTCTAATAGAGTCATACCAACTTTGAATATCATTATTCACAAAGCCATATACTGTTACAGGTATAAGTAATAAGCAAACTGATAGCAAAGCCAGTGTCTTCTTTACTCTTTTTTTCTTCTTAACAGCCAAATATCCTGACAATCGCTGCTCAACCCTATCCATCAAACCCTCAGGTATCTGTTCATAAAAATCAAACCTCATGCGAATACCTCCCATACTTACCTTTAATTTTTCCTATAATCCTATTAATTCTTGACTTTACTGTACCAACAGGTACTTCTAATATCTCGGCTACCTCTTCAAGCGAAAAGTCTCTGAGATATCTTAACACTATAATCTCCCTCTCGTTATCTTTTAAATGTTCCAATATCCCTTCCACCAAAATACGGTTATCGGTACTTTTCATAATTTCCTCCGTTGCAAAATCGTGATGCTCGGGTATATACTCCACCTCCCTGTTTATGGTTTTATATTTCTTCCTGCAGGTATTAACTAAAATAGATATGTACCACGTATAAAATTTTTCCGGATCTTTAAGCTGTTTTAATTTGTCATAGGCCCGTATAGTCGATTCACTTATGCAATCTTCCGCATCATGACTGTTTTGAGTATATGCCCTTGCAATGTTGTATATCAAATTCTCTTTGTGCCTAAGAAGTTGTATAAAGCTTTGCATATCACCCTTTTTACTGGCCTGCACCAACCGATTAATTTCCATCTCTTCACCCCTTTCATTAATAAGATACTTTATCAATAAATTAAGTTCCAGTTTTTTTATTTATTTTAAAATTAAGACTAAATTTCCTTAGTCTAAAAATCCACACCTGTTCTATGCTTTCGATGAAAAAATACACTTACCCAGGGCAATAAAAAGGCATAAGAATAGGCCTGCCAAACCTCGGCAGGCCCATTTTTTATGTACTCAATTTTATATTCCAATATAGCACCCTATTATTCAATTAAAAAGCATTTTTATGGATTCAGTTCCTCCATCAATATACGCAGCTTGGTTTCAATTGAAACCGGTATAGTCTCGTGGCCAAAGTATTTATATATTGCTATTTCCTTTGGACAGTTCAAATTGTTGTATACTGCAAATATAGTAGACGGTGGTGTTATTTCATCCACCAATCCTACACTTATCCAAGTCCGGCATTTTATCCTTGGGGCAAGATTCATAATATCAAAATAAGATAGGGTTTTCAAAGCCTGAGCTTCAATTTCAGGTTTGGCATTTCTTCTAAAGTATTGAACAATTTCCGGATAGGGACCTTGTGGAGTAATATCAATAGCCCTTTCAAAATTTGCCAGGAAAGGATAATCGGCTACTGCAACTTTAACTATATCGGAAAATGCCGCCACAGCTAAAGACAGTCCTCCGCCTTGGCTGCCGCCGGTTACCCCTATTCTATTCTTATCCACCTCAGGTAATGATGCCAAAACCTCTACTGCCCGTACAGCATCCATATAAACAGCTCTGTAGTAGTATTCCTCAGGATTTAAAATTCCTTTACACATCCAACCGGGAACAAATCCTGTTGAAGAGATAACATTATCAACACTATTTCCCTGCTGACCACGTACAAGCATATTCATTGTAACATAACCGTGCAAGGCCCAATTTACAACCTCATAGGTCAATCCTTCACAGGCCCAATTATATCCGTGATATAAAAGCAGACCCGGCTTTAATCCTTCTCCTTCAGGTATTGCCAGCCATCCTTCAATATTGGCATTTTCAAAGCCTAAGTAAGATACCCTGTACACTTTTACGCCCTTGACAGGATAGTTATAAGGTGTAAGCTCATACTTTAGAGGTACTTCTGCAAGTTTTTTAAGACTCTTATCCCAAAACTCATCAAAATCCGGTTGTTTTGTAAGTGCCGGTTTGTACTCTTTAAGAGCCTCAAGAGGCATATCATATTGTAGCGCCATATTATCTCCACCTTTTCTTATATATTTTTTATTCTATAAACCGTCTTTTAGTATAACTGCCCTTTTGATCTTATCGAAACCAAATCTTTCTCTTATTGAATCAAAAGCTTTTTCAAGCTTTTCTTCCTTTTCGTTTACTTCTTCTCCACCGGTCAAATTGAATATTGACAGTTGCTCCACTTCATCGGTAGAAATATTGTTTAGTGAAATTCCCAAAAGCCTGACCGGTTTTTTACAATTCCAGTTTTCCTCTAAAAGCTTTGCTCCCGCAGAATATATCTCTTTTGTCAAATATGTAGCCCGTACCGATTTTTGACGGGTTATGGTCTTAAAATCGTCATATCGTATGACTATGGATACAGTCCTTCCTTTGTAATTTTGCTTTCTAGCTTCCATCCCCACTTCTTCAGCCAATTTCAATATAACTGTTTTAGCCTGTTCTAAATCGGTTATGTTTTCGGGAAGAGTTGTTGACCGACCTATGGATTTACTTTTCACCTGCGGATTTTCCGAAACTTCCGATTCATCAATGCCCTTTGCCAAACGATAAATCTCTTCACCGTATTTACCGAATTTTTTAGCAAGAAATGTAGGGTCACTTTTGGCTATATCGCCAATGGTATATATCCCGATATCAATAAGTGCTTTTTCCGTCTGCTTGCCTATACCATACATTTCCCTGACCGGAAGCGGCCATAGTTTCTCCGGCACATCCCGCCTCCACAATTCCGTAATACCAAGGGGTTTTTTTAGCTCCGATGCCATTTTTGCCAGGAATTTATTCTCGGAAATACCTATTGAACACCACAGATCCAGCTCATTCATTATAGCTTTCATAATTTTTTCTGCAGCTTCCACTGGTTTACCGAACAACGCCTCACAGCCGGTCATGTCCAACCACGCCTCGTCAATACTGTTCTGCTGTATTACCGGAGAATATCTTGACAATATTTCCATTACCTCTTTTGACCTTTTCTCATAAAGTTCATGACGAGGAGGTACAAGAACAATTTCGGGACAAAGCTTTTTGGCTTCGTGTACCAACATTGTGGTTCTTACTCCATACTTTCTCGCTTCATAATTTGCCGCAAGAATAATTCCTGTCCGCTTTTTCGGATCCCCTGCAACAGCAGCCGGCTTTCCTTTCAGTTCAGGATTTTGAGACATCTCACAGCTAATATAAAAAGCATTCATATCTACAAGAAAAATAACTTTTTGCATAACTACTCTTCTTTCACTACTGCTTTTTTAAGCATTCTTACTCAACTGTTCAGGTCCTCCAGTAACTTAATTACCGTTTCTTTTGTCACTTCATTACCGCTAAAGGAAGGTAAGCATCGCAGCGGTGTATATTTAACCATTTCTGTATCCATACTCTGCTTCATATATTTAATTCCCTTGTCCATGCCATGCTTTTTCAAATATTCATGCATGTATTGGTTTAATTTATCCAAACCTCCGGGATAAGTCATTATGTCACCTAAAGTTGTGTTCATGTGGAACTTCTTTTTTATATTGGTAGTGGAATTAACCGTAACAACATCGCTTAAGACTATTTCCTGTGAAGACTTTCCTATCAATATCTCAAACTCTCCACTCTCAACGTACCAATCTTTTATCTCAGTGTTGTAATAGGCAAAGGCCCGTTTGTCCAAAGAAAAGGTTACTGTCTTTTCCTCTCCCACATCCAGATCAACCTTTTCAAAGCCTTTAAGTTCCTTATCGGGCCTTATTACGCTTTTCTCCACATCCCTTACATACAACTGGACAATTTCCTTGCCCCGCATTTTTCCGGTATTCTTTACTTTTACACTTACAGTTAGCGTTTCATTATCGTTAATTTCTTTCTTGCTCAATTTTAAATCACTGTATTCAAAATTTGTATAGCTAAGCCCATATCCAAAAGGAAAGAGGGGTTTTATATCTTTGGCATCATAATATCTGTATCCCACAAACAGACCTTCTCTATATTCAACCGCATCTCCCTCTCCCGGGAAGTTTAAATAAGAAGGATTATGACTTAATTTTTCAGGGAAAGTTTCTGCCAACTTTCCGCAGGGAGAAAATTCGCCAAATAATATATCGGCAACAGCTTGACCCACTGCCTGTCCTCCAAGATAAGTTTCCAAAACTGCTTTTACCTTATCAAGCCACGGCATCTCTATTGGAGAACCGTTGCTCAATACCACAACTGTATTGCTTTGAGCCTCTGCAACAGCTTCTATCAGCCGTTTGTGGTTTCCCGGTATTCTCAAATGTGCTCGGTCATAACCTTCCGATTCGTAACTATCGGTCAATCCTGCAAATATGACTGCCACATCAGCTTTTTCCGCCACTTTTATTGCTTCATTAATTAAATTTTCGTCCACTATATCAGTTTCCAAGTCATAACCTTGTGAATATAGGATTTCAGCCTTCCCATCCGCTAAATTAATTATTGCATCATAGGCATTAGATAGATATGTAGGGTTAATATGGGAACTTCCCCCACCTTGAAATCTTGGATTTTTTGCAAAAGCTCCGATTACAGCTATCTTCCCCTGTTTTTTCAACGGCAAAATATCGTCTTCATTTTTCAACAATACCATTGATTCTCTTGCGGCCTGCCTTGCCAATTCATGATGGGCTTTTTTATCAAAGGTGGCATCAGGCTTCTTATTGTCAATGGCCTTAAATATTACTTTCAAAAGCCTTTCCACGGCTTTATCCAGGATTTCCTCCGGCAATTCTCCGCTAATTACAGCATCAGCTATCTGTTTATCCCTCTCTCCGCCGCTATAAGGCATCTCCAGCTCCAAGCCGGCTTCAAGTCCTTTTACCCTCTCGTTTACTGCTCCCCAGTCCGATACCACAAATCCATCATATCCCCACTCATCTCTTAAAATATCGGTAAGAAGATATCTATTTTCCGAGGCAAATTCTCCATTTACCCTGTTGTAAGAAGACATTATCGTCCATGGCTTGGACTGTTTTACAGCCTCTTCAAAGCTTGCCAGATATATTTCGCGTAAAGTTCTTTCATCCACCTTTACATCAACAGTCAATCTCCTGTGCTCCTGATTGTTGGCACAAAAGTGCTTCAAAGATGTACCCACACCTTGGCTTTGCACTCCTTTTATATGGCTTGCAGCCATTTGAGATGAGAGATAAGGGTCCTCTGAGAAATATTCAAAATTTCTGCCGCATAAAGGTGAGCGCTTTATGTTGGCCCCTGGACCAAGCAAAATGGAAACTCCCTCTGTCTGACACTCTTCTCCTATAGCTCTGCCAATTTCCTCAACCAGTTTTCTGTCCCAAGTACTGGCCATATTGACAGCAGTGGGAAAACAAGTGGCCGGTAAACTATTTTGTGTATCGGATAAGTCAGCGTTCTTAAGCTGTATTCTTAATCCATGGGGACCGTCCACCATCATAATTGACGGTATTCCAAGCCTTTCAACAGCTTTTGTATGCCAATTACCGAAACCGGAACATAAACTTGCTTTTTCTTCCACAGTCATTTCAGCAATAATTTTCTTAATGTCTCGACTCATAATACATACCTCTTTCATTTTGATAAAATAAGTTTATTTATGATCTTTTTATGCTTAATAATGTTACAAGGTATCTGTCGTTACTAAAATTATAGCCAATGAAAAACTGCTTTTTGATATTATTTCATTTAATTTTACCATAATATATAGGCAATTTACATAGGTTATTTCTATCCTTAGAAACCTGTCATCGGTATGACAATTAAAATCCTCATTTTTTATGCTTTTCTGCTTTGGGCAGGGTTAATATCCGGGTCGGTATATATATCAAACTCATCCCGGCTTTTTGTAGAAAACTCCGATACAATCGCACCTTCCGGTCCAGCTTGAAACCAATGAAGGGTATTGGGCTCTATAGTATACTGCTGGCCTGGATTTAGTTCTATCTCCTTGAAAACAGTAAAATACTTTTCTCTTCCCTCCGGCACAATTGCCTTTGGATTTTCAACCGGTTCTCCAGGCACATATAAATACACTTTTCCCCATCTGCATCGGAAGGTTTCTTCCTTACCCGGTTCATTTCCCACAGGAGGATGCCTGTGCTCAGGGCAAGTTTGTCCCGGGAATAAAATCAGTTCTTTTGCGCAACATCTGTCGGTATTGACATATACAACAAGTTGAAGCCCAATTTTTTCATGCTGTCCCAAACCATACTCCGCAACTTCCATATTGCGTTTTTCTTCTTCAGTAATAACAATACCCGCTTTCTGAAGATATCCCAATGCCCTTTCGCAAGCTTCATTGTATAATTCTTTTGTCAGCATAGTTTTCTCCTCCTTACGTTGTTATTATATTTTAATAATATTACCCAAAGGATAATTAATATTATAGCTTATTATTAATTATCAAGACAGTATAAGGAGTAATTTTTGATGCAAAACAATAAAAAAGGGCTGAAGCCCAACGAATTTTTATTCACTGAGCTACAGCCTTGTATAAGCTATCAAATCTTAATTAAAAAGATTTTCTTATTCCAAGAAGCACCGCTTTCATAAGTGCATAGTCTATTGAATCTACCCTACCATTGTCGTCAACATCGGCTGCCTTAAGCTGTTGATCTGTGAGATTAGATATACCAAGCAAATGTCTTTTCAAAAGACCGTAATCTATTGAAGTAATTTCTCCGTCACCGTCCAAATCACCTTTCACAATTGTAGTTCCGGTAGGTGTAGGTGTCGGCTGTGTTGGTGTTTGTCTCGGGGTTGCTGAAGGTGTTGTACCGTCAGGCTCTGTACCGAATATCAATGTATCTCCGTCATAAACGGTAATTGTAGTGGATTTAACCGGTGTATTTCCTGTACCTAAGCCTTTAAAGGACGGGTCGTTGGTCGGATCCCATTTTGAACCGGATTTTGCAGTAAGACGAAGCTGAAGTTCTGCAGAATATTCCGATTGTCCGCCAGGATAAATATTGGTACCGTCTTTGTATTTTACTTCAACATAGTAGATGTTTGGCTTATTAGGATAGGGTATTAACTGTGAAACAGTTGCATCCATATTAGTTTCAATGTAGTTTGTGCTAACTGTTACATCACTAGGATCCACTCCTTCGGAGAGATCTACATAATAGTGATATTTCAAGTCTTTTATCATTCTTGCCGGCCAGCCTGAACGGTTGTTCAGCAATAATTTAACCGACAAGTCATTGGCATTGTTATTCATAATTACGCCTTCAACAAAGAACTCATCTTCTTTTTCTTCCGGTTCCGGGAAGTTTGCCAAAGGTGTTCCGCCGTATTTAGCATACATACTGCAAAGTGCTCCTACGAATCCTGCATTGTAGTCTGTAGCAACCTCATTGCAAACATAGTCCTTGATATCGTCGTTATATCTTCCTGAAGAATCCGGACCACCAACAAGGGCACCGTAAAGAATATGTCTGTGATATGGAGGATTTTCCATTTGGTCTGTCCATGATCCGTGAGCAGTTCTGTGGTGAGGATGTTGCGGTGATTTTTCACCGAATCCGACTACATAGCTTCTTCCAGTGCTTCCGAGAGCATAGTCAACCTGTTTCTTTGCAAAGGTCTGATATCTGTCCTTTAATGTAGCATCATTTATATGATCTGCATAAACTGTTGCAAGGAATGCGGCAGTTGTCGCATATCTTAGACATCCCCAAGAATCAAGCCAAGCAAGGTCTCCTACATATTTTACCTTCTCGCCTTTAAATCCGACTGTCCACCAGTCAAGATGCATTTGTATAAAATCATGATATTCCTGCTTACCTGTGATTAATGCCAACAGCAATAATGCTCCGTAGTGACAATCATCCCAGCAGTGACCCCATTTATATTCTATGTAATCGGTTTGTTGCTGTTTATTTAGAAGTGGTACTATGGATTCAGCCTTGTCTAGGTATGCAGTGTCGTTGGTTGCTAAATATAGCCAAACTGCTGCCCATAAAAGCTCATCTTTCCAACCGCTATGTGAAGAATAAAAACCTGAAGCTGCTTCATAACCGGCATCACTTCTTGTTTTATCGGATAATTCAAAAAGGCTCTTTGCATGTTTGAGATAATTTTGATCTTTTAATACAATGGAGCCTATGGCAAGAGCGGCCGCCATTTGTGCAGTTACGCAGGTAGGTTTTCCTGTATAAGCCGGTCTTTTCATTTCTTTTTCGATAACTTCAACAGGTCCCCACCAAGCATGGTCTTTGTGACCGTCTCCAATCTGGTAAACTATGTGGTCACCTTTATCACAAGCAGCTAAATAGTCCAATACAAACCTTAAATTGTTTTCAAGGTGAACCTTTTGTCCCGATGATGCAATCTGATCGCCATATTCATACAATGCCCAACCTAACATGGAGGCACTATAGGACATAGGTAGATTGAACTTTACATGGTCTCCTGCATCATACCATCCGCCTAATACGGCGTCATTCATTGTGGCATCTCCACGCCACTCAACGCGGTTCCATTCAGGAAGTGGGCCGGCTTGCTGACACTCGTAGAAATAAATTGCCTTTTGTAGAGCTTCAGCATAGTTGAAATTTCCGGCTGCAGAAACAACAGATGCCGGTAGCATAGCCAAGAGCATAGCTAATACCACTAGTAAACTCACTGTCTTTTTCAATTTACATTCCTCCCTTTCAAATAATGTAAATTAATAATATTAAAAACTTTGACATCGTATTTTACATTCTCTTATATTTCTCTTTGAAATTATGTACATTGTGCGACGAAAACTGAATTTTAATGTAAAATACCGTTCAAAGTTTTATTTATTAAATATATTCGTAGAAAGATTCTATTTTAATTCCCTTTTTAAATAAGATAAGGTTATTTCAAAATAACTCGCATGTTTTTGTCGGCTATTAAAAAGCATTTTCTAAAACAATACCTGCAAATTATTTGAAATAACCGGGAACACATCTCTAGATTATAGATTTACTATTTATAACTATAAAATATATACCGGTAAATTTTATTAACTTGTCTTTTTAAAACCTAATACAGTCTTTGTTTTTTCTACATATCTCAGTGCATTCATACAGCCGTCAAAATCTTTGTTAAGTTTATATTGTGTAAGGGCATCATTATACATGTCAAGGGCATTTTCATAATATGTTATATCATTATCCATTTCGGCAATATCAAAAAATATATTGCCGATGTCCACTTTCACCTGGGCATGTTGCCGCTTCAATTCCTTTAATTTCAAAATTTCCTCCAACTCTTGAACTGCCAAAAGTAAGTTCTTCTTTTTGTCTTCATACTTAGACAATTTTACATAGCATAATCCTTTTGATTGCTTAATCCAGCCATAAATATGCGGTCGACTGGAACAGTTAATTTTCTTTTCTACACTTTCGAATTCACTCAACGCTTTTTTATACTCCATGTTATCAATCAATTGACCGGCTTTTTCCATCACTTTTAGAACTTTTCTTACGGGATATTCATAAGTATAAGTATATAATTCGCGCATTAACAGAATTAATAATGCCGATATAAGTATTTGGATAATCACATTGACATAAAATTCATCAATAGTTATTTTATCTATGTAGTGTTTGCATATCATGGAATAGAAAATGATCACGAGGCCAACAACAAAAATCAAAATACTTACAAGCCGAATTTCCCTAGGTTTATAGTTTATATAGGATTTCAAAAAGGTTTTTTGGGCAAAAAGATTCATTAATAATATAATTATGCTTCCGGCAAGCAACCCGATTCCTAGCCATAGATTCTTCAAATCAACAAAGGTTCCAACAGGATTTTTAGTTAACAAATAATTTGCGGAAAGCACAATTATAATAGTAGCAACCAAAAATAAGCCTGGCTTCCTCTTCACTTAATACTCCTCCTAAAAATCAAATTATTTAGGAATTATGGATTGGTGAAAGTGAATAAAGAATTGACAAAATATCAAATATACAACATCAATTATAGAACGAAAGGCAAAAATTATTTTTATATTCTATACTGCAATAATATTATATATATACTATATATACTGCAATAATAATTCAAATAAAACCAAAATTCCCCTAAAAAAATATATTCTTTATATATTTTAATTATAACATTGTTTAATCTAAAAATAAATATTAGATATTTATAAAAGTTAATTTTTCTATATATCAACTTTTATAAATAACTTATGTTAAACTAATATCCAAATAAAAGCAAAGAGACCAGACTTTCTTTTAATATTAGTAAACTATATTTCTAATACAATTTATTTCTTATTATTGGTTATCTTTCTAAATTCCATTGAATACATAAAAAAAGAAAATAAAGTGGAGAACACTGCAATAAACACAAATATATTAATAATTACATTGGTATATACGTTTGCAATTCTTGTGGAATAAAGTATTATAGTCATAACTATGGCAAAAGCAAAAATAACAGTAGTCATCTTTCCGTACCAATTGGCCTGTACAACAAAGTTTACTTTCTTATATATAAGTATGCTTCCTGCTATCATGAAAAGTTCTTTTGCCAAAACTATTATTAAAACAGGTAATGGTATAATTTTCTGTATACTGAGTATAGCTATAGCTGTTAATTGCAGAAATTTATCAGCTAAGGGATCGGCTAATTTCCCAAAAGAAGTAATTAGATTAAACTTTCTTGCAATTACTCCATCTAAAACATCAGTAATACATGCGCTTATAAAAATTATAATAGCTATTATATACTTACCATTGTATAAAAAATATCCAAAAACAGGAACAAGCAAAAATCTTATTATGGTTAGAATATTAGGAATATTCACTTATTCACCACCTGATAGTATTTTGATTAAGTAAATTTGTGTCTTTAATTAACGGTATATAACTTCAGTTAAGCTCAATTCCTTGTTGTATCTTCTTGTAACAATTTTAGCATTAGATTATATATTTCAGGAGCACACTTTTTCATGTTAACAGGCTTTAAATTTTTATCGGTCCATACATGCATAGTCTCTCCATAATTAATTAATGTATTTTCATTTTTATTATAAACTTCATAATAAAATGTAATTCTCGTAAAAGATAAATCCTTAATTTTTGTTATTATAAAAAGTTCATCTTCATACTTCGCCGGTTTCTTATAACAGCTCTTCAGTTCCAGCAAAGGAAGCATATATCCTCTTTTTTCAACTTCAGAGTATGAAATTCCCGCTCCTTTTATAAAATCAGTGCGAGCTGCCTCATACCAAATAGGATAGTTCGAATGATGAGCTATCCCCATTTGATCAGTTTCCGCATATCTTACTACAATTTCAGTTCTAGAAGTATACATAACTCCACCTATAATCTATAATTTTATTGTTTAATTAATGGCAATTGCAAAGTTTTTCTCATTTACAGAGACAGTATTTTACTTAATGAAATTAACTCTTCAGGTAATGCCTTCTTCATGGCCAGAGCCTCGTCCAGATCAAGGTCAACAACAGCACTATTTTTTACAGCTATTACTCTATTGCGACCTCCCTCTTTTAGTACTTCAACGGCCTTAAGTCCCATCATACTAGCCATTACCCTGTCCTGAACCGTAGGACTTCCTCCACGCTGTATATGTCCAAGGATTGTGGCCCTAGCTTCAATACCGGTTCTTTCAGTTATCGCTTTTGCTATTTCAATAGCTTTACCTTCAACACCTTCCGCTACGATAACGGTATAGTTTCTCTTTCCCCTGTTCCTTCCTTCAATTATAGGCTTTAACACATCTTTTTCAAGATCAAAAGGCTTTTCGGGCAAGATAACTGCCTCTGCTCCACCGGATATACTTACATTAACCGCTATGTACCCAGCATGCCTTCCCATAACTTCAAGAACACTACATCTTTCGTGGGAATATGCAGTATCTCTTATCTTATCTATAGCATCCTGTACTGTATTTAACGCAGTATCATATCCTATTGTATATTCGGTGCAGCCAATATCATTGTCTATAGTCCCGGGAATACATACAACATTCATACCCAACTTGCTGATATCCCTAGCACCTTTATAAGACCCATCTCCTCCAATGACAACCAGTGCATCAATGCCAAACACCTTGGCCATTGACATTGCCTTGTTAAGTCCTTCTTCTGTTTTAAAAAGAGCGGATCTTGCAGTTTGAAGTATTGTACCGCCTTTTTGAATTATGTCCCCCACTGACCTTGCAGTCATTTCCTCAATATCACCATTAATCAATCCATTAAATCCTTTTCTTATTCCCAAAACTTTAAATCCGTAATATAATCCCGATCTTACTACTGACCTAATGGCAGCGTTCATACCCGGTGCATCTCCACCACTAGTAAGTACTCCTATTGTCTTTACTTCACTCAATTTAATTCCCTCCTTTTACAGCACTACAAGAGGTATGAAAACATTCTTTCCCTCCTAGTTTGCCTCTCCTGTTAATTTAAAATACACCAATAAAAATTTAAAAATGGTTAAAACCTCATTGCTTCCATCTTTAATTTCACCGGAAAGAGGTTAAATTAAACCCGTGTCGATATTAATGAACACGGGACATAATTTAATCTTTCCTATTCATATAACAAATACAACTTAATATCCCTTTTCAATAATTACACTATGTGCTTCTTCAACTTCCGCTTCGGGAACCAGCACTTCATAGTAATTATCATTGTTGTCATGATTTTTACTGATTGGTCTTAACTTAACTAAAATACCTTCATTGGTTAATAAATTCTGCATCGAAGTGGCGATTTCTCTGCTTTGAGCCATATACACCACTGTCCACATATAAACACGCCCCTTTTTTTAGGTGATTTCACTAACTTCCTCAACGTAATGTTTCAAAAATTTTAGCTTTCAAATAAATAATTTTTGAAACATTTTCATTCACCGGAAATAATTTCTCCATGGCGACTTAATACTCTAGCTTTACCCCTAATTTTTATTGCAGAGGTATTCTCAGTAAACTGGGCTATAAGTATTTCACCTTTGTCGAGTTTTTCCGTATGGTGGAATTTAGTATCCCGGCCTCTTGTCAGGCCAATAATATTCACACCATTTTCTTCAGCTTTTATTATAACGTAATCGCCTGATACTTTTTCTTTTTCCCAATCCAAATAAAACCACCTCGTCATAACTATATATTAATTCAAAGCAAAAATCAATACGAATTTTAGATAAGTATCCTTTAAAACCTACATACTACGATGCTTTAGCCTTCTCAACATATTAATAAGTTACCAATCCTTACTTAATATTATCGTACAATTTTTAATTTAATTTATAACTTTTTAAACCACTTTAACATTTTCTTCACCGAGTCTTTGTATCAATTCAGTCACTACACAATCATTTAATGCCACCCAAAACTCTTTTCCCAATATCCTTCCTTTTTTCTCACCGTCATTGCAAACACATACCGGAGTATCTCCATTGAAATATCTTAACAAAGCCAATAACGATTCTCTCTTATCTTCTTCCATGCTGGGGTTCAATCTTAAATATAACTTACGAACATGCATTTTCTTTAGGGGACTTACCTCTTCACATATTATTTTCGGTTGTTCTTCCTCTTTAACACTTATCCTTCCTTTGATAAGAACGATATTTTCTTCAACAATTAATTTAGCATATTTCTCCAGCACGGTAGGAAATACAATAACCTCCATTATCCCATACAAATCTTCTAAAGTTAAAAATGCCATTAGATTATTATTTTTTGTAGTTTTAGTTTTCTTTGATGTAATTATTCCACCAACTACAACATTCATCCCATCGGATATATTCTTTTCATTCTCCATTAAATATAGATCTTCATTTTGATTTGAATAAATATTCAACTCAGAGCTATATAGGCTCACCATTCTTTTGAGTTCCTCATCAAACTCACTTAAAGGATGTCCTGAAATATAAAGCCCCAGCATTTCCTTTTCCATTGATAAAAGCATTTTGTTGGGATACTCTTTTATGTCAGGATATATATCCTCTTCTTCATAAAGTCCCGATTCCGGCTTTTCATTTTCAGCCGAAGGCATTTCAAACAGTGACATTTGACCTTCCATATTCCTCTTTTTTATCTGGGCAATTCCATCAAGCATCTTTTCAAAGACCGCAATAAGCTTTGATCGATAAATCCCCATTGAATCAAATGCCCCACACTTAATCAGGCTTTCTATACATCTTTTATTTACTTCTCTTGAGTCAATCCTGTCACAAAAATCCCTAAAACTTCTATAAGGTCCTCTAGTTTCCCTTTCTTCGATAATGGACTTAACCGCACTTTCTCCTACATTCTTAACTGCTGCCAATCCAAACCGTATTTTGCCGTTAACCACAGTAAATTTTACATGGCTTTCATTAATATCCGGCGGAAGTACTTCTATATTTAAAGCTCTACATTCATAAACATATTGCGATATTTTATCACTGCTTCCTAAAAAGCTGTTTAATAATGCTGCCATAAACTCTAGAGGATAATAGCATTTAAGCCATGCAGTCTGGTATGCTACCACTGCATAGGCAGCCGCGTGGGATTTATTAAAAGCATAACTTGCAAAATCCATCATTTCATCAAAAATTTTGTTTGCAACAGCTTCATCCACGCCATTTCTTATACATCCCTTTACAATAATATTTCCATTCTCATCATCTATACCATATATAAAGTTTTTCCTTTCCTGCTCCATTACACTTACTTTCTTTTTTGCCATTGCACGGCGTACCAAATCGGACCTTCCCATGGAATAGCCCCCAAGGTCCCTTACAATTTGCATAACCTGTTCCTGATATACCATACACCCATAAGTTACATTCAGGATATTTTCCAGAAGAGGATGGTCATACTTTACCTCAGAGGGGTTATTCTTATTTCTAATGTATCTAGGAATTTGATCCATTGGCCCGGGACGGTATAAAGAAATTCCTGCAATAATATCTTCCAAGGATGTTGGCATAAGCTCCTTCATAAACTGTGTCATTCCGGCACTTTCAAGCTGAAAGACTCCTGCTGTTTTTCCTTCACCAATCATCTTAAATACATTGGAATCATTCATATCAATTCTGTCAATGTCTATCTTGGTATTATAATTTTTATATATCAAATCTACAGCATCCCTGATAACTGTAAGAGTTCTAAGCCCCAAAAAGTCCATCTTTAAAAGCCCAATTTCCTCCAACTGTCCCATTGGAAACTGGGTTGTGATACTCTCATCATTCCTATTAAGAGGTACATAATTGGTTATCGGTTCTTTTGAAATAACCACACCGGCAGCATGGGTGGAAGCATGTCTCGGCATTCCTTCGAAAAGTCTTGCAGTATCAATAAGTTCTTTAACCTTGTCGTCTTGTTCATACTTTGCCCTAAGTTCAGGATTAATCTCCAATGCCTTATCTATGTTCATCCCTATCTGCATAGGCACCATTTTAGCCACAACATCCACTTCATTATAGGGGATGTCCAATGCCCTTCCCACGTCACGGATGGCACCTCTTGCTGCCATGGTACCGAAAGTTATTATCTGTGATACCTTGTCCTCTCCGTATTTTCTGACAACATAGTCAATTACCTCTTGCCTTCTTTCATAACAAAAGTCTATATCTATATCCGGCATAGTTACCCTCTCCGGATTTAAAAAACGTTCAAAAAGCAAATTGTACTTTAAAGGATCAATATTGGTTATACCTAAACAGTAGGCAACCAAGCTTCCCGCAGCCGAACCTCTGCCCGGCCCTACAGGTATGTTGTTATTCTTGGCATATCTGATAAAATCCGACACAATAAGAAAATAGTCAACATATCCCATCTGTTTTATAACAGACAGCTCATATTCCAATCTTTCAATCTTATCCTCAAAATTTTCTCCATACTGGCGTTTCAAACCTTCATAGCACAACTCTTTTAAGTATTCATAGGCATCTTTGTCATCCGGAACACTGAATTTAGGCAAATGAAGTTTACCGAATTCCAACTCTACATTGCACATCTCAGCTATCTTTACGGTATTTGAAATAGCTTCCGGTATATTTACAAAAAATTCTTCCATCTCTTCGGGGGATTTTACATAAAAATCGTCGGATGGAAACTTCATCCGGTCTTCGTCATTTATGCTCTTACCTGTCTGTATGCATAATAAAATTTCATGAGCCCTTGCATCTTCTTTTCTTAAATAATGGGCATCATTTGTGGCAACAAGAGGAATTCCCGTTTCCTTGGAAAGCTTGATAAGCTGGCTGTTTACCAATTTTTGTTCCTCTATTCCGTTGCTCTGTATTTCAAGATAAAAATTGTCCTTACCGAAAATATCGTTAAATTTAAGCGCAATTTTTTTCGCCTTTTCAAAGTCATTATTAAGCAACGCTTTAGGTACATCGCCCGAAAGACACGCACTTAGGGCAATTAAACCCTCACTATAGCGTTCAAGAACTTCAAAATCAATCCTTGGCTTATAGTAGAACCCCTCGGTAAAACCTATGGAAACAATTTTCATCAAGTTTTTATATCCTTGATTATTCTTGGCCAAAAGTACCAAATGCCCAGGTTCTGAGTCTATATTTCCCTGTTTATCGTGCCGGGTTCTTTTGGCGGTATATACCTCACACCCTAAAATAGGCTTTACTCCACTATTAACTGCTTCTTTATAGAATTCAACCACGCCATACATTACACCGTGGTCAGTAATAGCAATGCTATCCATTCCCAACTCTTTTGTTCGCTTAATTAGGTCTTTTATCCGGTTTGCACCGTCAAGCAAGCTATATTCCGTATGGACGTGTAAATGCACGAAATTTCCCAAAATTCATCATCCTTTATAAAGTATATATAAGGGATTCTTTTTAAAAGAATCCCTTATATCTATCTTTGTATTATAACATATTCAATTAAAAGCTACAATTAAAGCAATTGCCTGTCGGTTTATTTATTTCCTTTATCCCATCAGAATAAAAACTTTTCTACTACTCCCAACACATTAGACTGAATCTGTTCAAGTTTTGCTTTAGCTTCATCCATTCCATTGCCTGTTACACCATAATAAACTTTGATTTTAGGTTCAGTTCCTGACGGTCTTATGCAGAACCATGATTTACCGTCCTGCAATTCATAATATAATACATCGGATTTAGGTAAGTTGATTTCCTCCCTTTTACCCGTACTTATCTCATATCTTTCACTCTTCTGATAATCTCTTACGGCAGCAACTTCAATGTCGCCAAATTTAGTAACTTCATCTTTTCTCAACTTTTCCATGGCAGACTTTATCTTCTCTATGCCTTCCTTACCTTTTAGAGTATAGGATTTAATTCCCTCTATTGTATATCCGTATTTTTTCAACAACTCCATTAAAGCATCATAAAGAGTCATATTCTTTGATTTATAATAAGCTGCCATTTCTGCAATCAACATAGATGCAACAACCGCATCCTTGTCTCTTACAAAAGTCCCTGCCAAATATCCGTAACTTTCTTCAAAGCCAAAGAGATACTTTTTATCTCCATTTTCGTCAAGAAGTTTAATCTGCTCACCTATAAACTTAAATCCGGTAAGAACTTCAATAAGTTCAACACCGTATTCTTTTGCTATATCCTTTGCCAGTTCCGTGGATACAATGGTTTTTACCACAAATCCATTCTTCGGAAGCTCACCTTTTGCTTTCTTCTGTGAAAGAATATACTCTAAAAGCAAGCATCCTGTCTGATTACCGGTAAGTGTAACATACTCACCTTCTTTATTTCTTACAACCACACCTACTCTGTCACTGTCAGGGTCTGTACCGATTATAAGGTCAACATTTTCTGATTTAGCCAACTCTATGGCAAGGGTAAAGGCTTCCTTTTCTTCAGGATTCGGATATTTAACCGTTGAAAAGTTTTTGTCGGGAAGTTCCTGTTCTTTTACAACAAGAACCTTTTTAAATCCAATCTCATCAAGTATTCTTCTAACAGGTTTATTTCCCGAACCGTGCAGCGGTGTATATACAATTTTAAAGTTTTCACCAACATTTCTTGCAATGTCGGGATTTACGCAAAGGCTTTTCAGCATAGATATGTAAGCATCATCTATTTCTTTGCCGACAATCTTCAGAAGTCCTTTTTCAATAGCCTCTTCCTTATCCATAATTTTAACTGTTGTTATATCTTCAATTTTATTCATAAATTCGAGTACCTTGTTGGACTCTTCTAAAGGAAGCTGTCCTCCATCTTCACCATATACTTTGTACCCGTTATATTCCTTAGGATTATGACTTGCAGTTACAACAACTCCTGCAACAGTTTTCAAATATCTTACTGCAAAAGATAATTCCGGAGTAGGTCTCAATTCATCAAACAAATATGCCTTAATACCATTACCTGCAAATACTTTAGCTGCTTCTAAGGCAAATTCCGGTGACATGTTTCTTGAATCGTAGGCTATAGCAATACCTTTTTCCGCTGCACCAATACTGTTAACAAAATCAGCCAAGCCTTGGGAAGCTCTTCTTACAGTATAAATATTCATCCTATTTGTTCCTGCACCTATAATTCCTCTCAGGCCTCCGGTACCGAAATCAAGGTATTTATAAAATCTATCTTCAATTTCTTTTGGATCATCTTTTATCTTTTGCAGTTCTTCCTTTGTTTGCTGATCAAAATACTCATTTTCCAACCAAAATTTATACACAGCTTCACTCGACATACATTACTCTCCTCTATCATATTTTCTTATATAATAGTGCACTTTAATATTACCCATATAAAAGTAATGTTAAAACGCACTTATTTTTTATAAACCCTGCATACGGAAAAATACAGTTAATTACATTATATTGAATATCCTTTATATTGACATATCAATTTTTTCAGTAACTAGTATACCATATTTAATCGATTTTACAACTACAAACACAAACCTCTACATTTAAATTAATATAATAAAATATTTTAAAAATTTAGCCTTCTCTTGACAATATTCTTTTTGATTTCCTATATTTATTAATATCCTTTCAATTTATAGATTATATTAAAATTTAATTTATTTTTTAATTTAATTAAAGTATTTTAATAACCAAAAAAATATTTTATAATAGTTAAGTTAGAAGATCATCAACATCTTTTTACAAAGTTTTACTATAGTCTAAAACGCAATAAATAATACGGAAGTGAGAAGTGATATAATGGATCAAAATAAAATAAACAGAATAAATGAACTAGCTAGAAAATCCAAAACTATAGGTCTGACACCTGCTGAAAAGCAAGAACAGCAAATGCTTAGAAATGAGTATATTAGCCAATTTAGAAACAATTTAAAATCTACCCTTGATTCAATTGTTATCGTAGATGAAAAAGGTAATAAAAGGCCATTAAAGCAAAAAACTGATACCATAACCGAAAAGCATTAATTCTATATATGTTTTTTAATAGCATTTTCATTTTACAAAAAAACTAATTAAATTTATTTAAAAAGTGTAAATTATTAAGTTTTTACATGAAATTATTCGCATAACATAATTAATTTAAACGGTTTTCTTTATTGGCAATTTGTTACGGATATTTTAAGCAATTTTGTATTATATTATTTTTATCGACTATGATATAATAATAGTGTAATACATTCTACCTCCCTTAAACGTCGGGTATAAGGAGATAAATAGACTTATGAAACAGGGCAAAATCATTGAAAAATGATGACGCAAAGCTCTGGGTCTAAGTTAAGGATGAGTATCCTTAATATGATCGCCAAGCTGCCATAAAAGTTCTGTTTATTCTCTTTAAATATACATGAAATAGGTCTTATTCATTTCCTTATACCGCTTTTTTTATAATTATGGATATTTAAATATAATCTTTTCGAAATTATAAAGGCCTTCCTGTAACTAAACAGGTAAGGCCTTATTCTATTACAATGATTAATTTGAGGCTTTATCAGTTTGTTAAGTTGTGTTTGAAAGCGTATATGGCCGCTTGTGTTCTATCGGATACGTTCAATTTTCTAAAAATATTGGACACATGATTTTTTACTGTCTTTTCGCTTATGTATAAGCGTTTGGCAATTTCTTTATTTATCAAACCTTCAGCTATAAGTTCCAATACTTCCATTTCTCTGGCAGTAAGGTTATTTTCCTCAGTTTTTGCCTTATCATGCAGGGTTATCTTATTAAATTCCCTTACAAGCTCTCTTGTCATATTAGCCTGTATATAGGGCTGTCCGTTTTTTACACTTCTAATAGCATCTACCAAAACTTCCGGTTCTGCATCTTTTAAAACATATCCTTCTGCTCCCATTTGGATGGTTTTAAAAAGATATTCCCTATCATCATGAATAGTTAACACAATAACTTTAGATGGAATATTATCTTCTTTTATTTCTTTAATGGCTTGCAAACCATTCATCCCAGGCATATTTATATCCATCAGTATAACATCGGGGTTACACTCCTTTGCAAGCTTTATGGCTTCCTCTCCATTTGGTGCTTGGGCAATTACAGTCATATCATTTTCAAGTTCAAGTATTTGCTTGATCCCCTGTCTCACCATAGTATGATCATCTGCAATTAAAACACGTATCTTATCCATTTGAGACCTCCTCGTCTGGAATTAAGGGTACTGTTATATCTATCCGAGTGCCTTTACCTATAGCAGAATTAACCTCAAATTTACCGTTTAACAATTCGACTCTTTCTCTCATGCTATACAGACCGAATCCACTATTTATATAGTCTTTTCTAGTCTTCAATTCCTCGGTATTAAATCCCTTACCGTCATCTTCTACATTAAGCCTTAATTCTTTTTCCAAAAACTCTAGATTAATTGAAACATTACTGGCTTCAGCATGCTTTTTTACATTATTGATAATTTCTTGAACTATTCTAAAAATGCTTAAAGATATTTCAGGCTTTATATCTTCATAAACTCCCGTTGTCTTAAAATTGACTGAAATTTTTGATTCCTGCTGAAAAGTAAAAATATATCTTTGGAGAGTAGGAATCAAGCCTAAATCATCTAAAGACATAGGCCTTAAATTGTATATAATTTTTCTCACATCTTGAAGAGTTTCTCTAACTACCGACTTCAAGTTTTTAAGTTCTTCTTTGGCTTTTATCGGATCTGTATCCACTAACCGGTCACATATCTCAGCTTTTAATACAATATTGGACATCAACTGGGCAGGACCATCATGTATATCCCTTGCAACCCGCTGCCTTTCCTCCTCCTGAGCTTTGATAATTTTTAGTCCCATTAATTGTCTCTGCTGCAAGTCTTCAAGTTGAAGCGATACTTGCTGAAGGTCCCCGGTTAGGCAACTTAAGGATATTCCAATGTTTGAAATGAGCCTATCTGCTTTTTCAGCTGTTCTGATAGAATCTTTCAGCCTTATTTCCAATTCATTTCTTCTTTTTATTAGATACTGTTCCTGTTCACGCCTTATTGCTAACTCAATCCTAAGACTGTCCGCCTTCTCATATATCTGTTTTGCTTCTTCTTCTGAGTATTTATCGTAATTTTTATTTATTATCATTAACTGTCTTTTGACTTGCTTTAATTCATTTTCCAAAGATTCAACATCATCAATAAGCTTTACGGTTCGCTCCTTTAGTTCTTCAAGCTCTTGCCGTAGTCTTTCGCATTCCTTCCTTGCATTCTCGGCAATTTCAAATAATTCAGTCTTACTATTGTTTATTGCCTCAATTGTTTTTTTAACAATTCTATCTAAATTAGCTATATCTACTTTATAGTTAGTCACATTTTTATCCCTCTCTGAGTTATGCTCAAAAAAGACTTTCAGTTATCATTTCAAAAACTCTGTTTTTTAACTTAAAACTTTAAATGATAAAATGTTTTTCTTTTTAAATTACATATTAATTTCATAAATGCAGTTCAAAATCTATTCCCTATTTTATATCGAAAAATTTTTAGTTTTTTTTATACTTTTTTATAAAATAATGATTTGGGATAAATAATAATTTTTTACATACCATTATATCTCTTAATTTTTCTCCATTATAATGCTAGGTAACTCCTCTAAAATGCGAAGTAATATTTCATTTAATTCATAATAGAATAAAATTATAGTAATCAATTTTCGAGGGTGAAATATGAGTCTATATTCATTTATAGCTTTGACCGGTATACTTTTAATTGCTTTATACAATTTTAAACCTACTTCAGTTATTTATCTGAAACGCCTTTTACTTCCTTTAGTATGTGTAATTTTTATACTCTTTCTGATTTTATTTTCCAATACAGCAGTAGATTCAGCTTCAAAGGGCATAAACCTATGGCTAAATGTTGTATTCCCATCGCTTTTTCCCTTCTTTGTGGCATCGGAAATTCTTTATCGGACAGGATTTATAAAATCATTGGGTATTTTACTTGAACCCATTATGCGTCCCCTCTTCAACGTTCCGGGATGCGGTTCTTTTGCTCTTGCTATGGGAATAACCAGCGGTTATCCTGTCGGTGCAAAACTTACTGCCAATATGAGGGAGGAAAAATTACTTACAAAAACCGAATCGGAAAGACTTCTTTCTTTCACCAACAATTCGGGACCGCTTTTTATTGTAGGTGCAGTTGCTGTAGGTATGTTCAACAACCCTAAAATCGGCTTCGTTTTACTTTTTTGCCATATATTAGCATGTATAACTGTAGGAATACTTTTCAGATTCTATGGAAGAAAAGAGAATACTGTAAAAAAAACAGAAAACAATAAAGTTCTAAAAAAATTCAAAAAGGAATTGGCAAATACCAAGTCGGTAAATATTGGCGAAATATTGGGCGACTCCATTCGCAGCTCAATAAATACCATACTTGCAATAGGAGGCTTCATTATACTTTTTTCAGTAATTATAAACCTTTTACTGGAAACCGGCATAATTAACATTGCGGCCACTTTGCTTTCAATACTATTCCCTTTAAAGGGTATTTCCAGAGAAGTAATTGCCCCTGTTTTAAGCGGCTTTTTTGAAATCACAACCGGCATAAACATGATAAGTAAATTGGAAGGAATATCTTTTGCACAACAGCTCTCAGCAATAAGCTTAATATTAGGTTGGGCCGGTTTATCAGTTCATTTTCAGGTTTACAGCATAATCTCAAAGACCGACATAAGCATAAAGCCCTATCTTATCGGAAAGTTTATGCATGGGCTTTTTGCAGCCATATATGTGTGGATTTTTATGAATTTTTCTTTTATGGCAGATTTAGAAAGTCAAAGTGTTTTCGGTTATTTCACATACAATTCTGACTGGACTTGTTTCAATTATTTCATAAAATCAACAAAAAACGTAATAATTTCTCTTTTGGTTCTGACTTTGATGGCAGGAATATCATTTTTAATTAGAGTATGCAGCAGACAAAAAGTTTAATTTTTGCAAAAAAATCTGCTAAAAATCAACTATTCGATATATTATCAAAAGTTGATTGTTTTTTTACATAGCAAAGCAGTAATTATAAACTTCGGAAGATTATAACTTCCTTGAACTGAGATTGGACAATATATTGAATAGACTATCTTAAAACTCCAATTCGATATCAAGCAAAAAATCTTTTCTGTTCCTTAAAAACAGTCATTTTGCAATATTTAAGCATATCCAATCAAAATGTTGCCAAACAACATCCAATCCTTTAATTGAATTTTCATTTATTTAAACAGTTTTACTTTGAATAATTCACCAAAGCAAAAATTATTTCATTTCTTTGCGGTTAGATCGTATTACTTCAAGGGTTTCTTCAAGTATCTCCTCGACTTTGCTAAGTACATTATCGGCATATTCTTTAGTACCAAGCCTTATCTCTCGGGCATTTTTTTGCGCATTTGATACAATTTCATTGGCCTGCTCATATGCTTTTTTCGTAATTTCATGCTCATCAACAAGGGATGCTATTTTATTTTCTGCATCTTTAATGATATTATTGGCTTCTTTCTGCGCCTCTAAAAGGATCTTTTGTCTTTCTTCTTTCACCCATTTTGCCTGTTTAATATCATCAGGAAGCTTAAGTCTCATTTCTTTAATAATTTCAAGTATTTCTTCCCTGTCAACCATACACTTTCCGGAAAACGGCACACTTATACTTTTTTCAATGACCTCTTCCAACGTTTCAAGTATCGATAGTATCTCCATTAAAACCCCTCCCAGGATTTTTTGAGCCAGTACTTTTAGGCATTGTTAATGTTTATAACCCCTCTGACGTATTGGTTCAAACAATTTAACATAACCTTGCTTTTACCATTACTCTTTTTTAAATTTAGTTATGCTGTATTAAAATAGTTATTCACTAAATTTCTTCATTACTTCGTCTATAATACAATCGGGAACCAAACCATCAATCTTTCCTTTGTGCCTTGCCAGTTCTTTCACTGAACTAGAGCTTAAAAACGAGTAATTTATGCTAGCCATCATAAAAAGCGTTTCTATATTAGGATCCATATTCTTATTTAATAATGCCATTTGCAATTCATATTCAAAATCCGATACAGCCCTCAAGCCCTTTATTATTACTGTCGCATTCTTTTTTCTCATAAAATCAATCAAAAGACCTGAGAAACTTTCAATTTCCACATTAGGCACATCGGCTAAAGCACATTGTAATAGTTTAACCCTCTCTTCCAATGTAAAAGTAGGATTTTTATTGCTATTAACCAATACTGCAACAATAAGTTTGTCACATAATAGCGCAGCTCTCTTAATTATATCTACATGTCCATTGGTAACGGGATCAAAACTCCCCGGATAAACATATACTCTCAATTGAAACTACACTTCCTGTCTGTAAAATGATATAATGGTATCTCCATATTTTTGCTGTCTGAAGTTCTTTAGTGCTCCTACACATTCCGGAACGACATCTTTCACATCATGTTCTGCTATAATAAGGGTATCCTGTTTTAGCACATTGGTATCGGCAATGCAAGCCAAAGTCTCATCCACCAAGCCTTTGCCGTAGGGAGGATCCAAGAATATTATATCAAACTTGTTATCCTTTTGTGAAAGCATATTTAAAGCACTACAAACATCCATTACGTGTATTTCTGCCCGCTCAGTAAATTTAGTATGGCTAAGGTTCTCTTTGATTATCTGGTGGCACTCACGACTTTTATCTACAAACACAGCCCTGCGTGCACCTCTGCTTAATGCTTCAATACCGAGGCTCCCAGTACCGGCAAACAAATCCAAAACCTCTTTATCCGAAATAATGGGAGCTATTATGTTGAAAATTGACCCTTTCACTTTATCTGAAGTGGGTCTGGTCGAATTTCCCTTTGGCGTTTTAAGTTTATGTCCTTTAGCTTCGCCCGAGATAACCCTTAGAATAACCATTCCTCCATTTTTTTACATTGTATAAAAATAATATGTTCATCTCAAAAATTAACCTAATGATATTTTATCTTACCATATATAATTGTCAACTACAATAAGACTTTTAATTCATTGTTATATTATAAAGTTTTTCATTTAATATCTCCAACATTTTTGTTTTTAATATAAAATTCTCTTCCCTTTCAAGATTTCTATCCTCACTAATAAGCTTCAATGCCGCTTCCTGAGCTTTTTTTAAAATATCAATATCTCTATACAGGTTAGCAATTTTAAGTTCCGGTATACCATGCTGTTTTGTGCCGAAAAACTCACCCGGCCCTCTTAATTCCAAATCTTTTTCCGATATTATAAAACCATCATTAGTTTTTTGCATTATATTCATTCTTTCTCTACACACCTGCGATTTTCCTTCATTATAGAGAATACAATAAGACTGATGCTCGCCTCTTCCGACTCTTCCCCGCAGCTGATGCAGTTGGGCCAATCCAAATCTCTCGGCATTTTCCACAACCATTATTGAAGCATTAGGAACATTAACACCAACCTCAATAACAGTAGTTGAAACAAGAATGTCAATTTTCCCCTCAACAAAATTTTTCATTACCTCTTCTTTTTCCTTAGATTTCATTTTCCCATGTAAAAGCCCAACTCTAAGACCTTTAAAATCTTTTTCCGCAATGTCTTTGGCATGTTGGACTGCTGATTTCGCATCAATTTCATCCGATTCTTCCACCAAGGGGCATACAATATATAACTGTCTTCCTTCACTAACTTCTTTCTTTATAAATTTATTTATTCTATCCCTCATATTATTATCTACAGCATAAGTCTTAACCGGCTTTCTTCCTGGAGGAAGTTCATCTATAATGGATATATCCAGGTCACCGTATAAAATCAATGCTAGCGTCCTTGGGATAGGTGTAGCAGTCATTACCATCACATCCGGAGCTTCACCTTTCTTTGACAACAGCGCTCTCTGCCTTACCCCGAAACGATGCTGCTCATCGGTAATAACCAGTCCCAATTTCATAAATTCTATATTATCTTCAATCAGCGCATGAGTACCTATTAGAATATCAATCTTTCCCGACTTTATTCCTTCCAGTATTTCATTTTTCTGTTTCTTTGTCTGGCTTCCTGTAAGCAGAGCCGTATTAATACCAAAGGGTTCCATAAGGCTTTTTATCAATTGATAATGCTGTTCCGCCAAAATTGCCGTAGGTACCATCAATGCTCCCTGATATCCATTTTTCACTGCTTTAAATAATGCCAGGGCTGCTACAATTGTTTTACCCGAACCGACATCTCCTTGAACAAGCCGGTTCATAACATTACTGCTTTCCATATCCCTTTCAATTTCTTCAAAAACCTTTATTTGCGCATTGGTAAGCTTAAAGGGAAGCCTTTCAATAAAGTCTTCCATCTCAGGTATCTTTGAAAACTTAATGCCTTTATTATTATTTTCAAAGGCTTTTTTCACACTTAGAAGACAGAGCTGCAATATAAACAACTCTTCAAATACCAACCTATACCGTGCATTTTTAAAATCCTCATCACTTCTGGGAAAATGTATTTGCCGTACCGAATAATTTATTTCACTCAATCGATACTCTCTTAATATACTTTGAGGAAGAAATTCCACAAGTTTTCCGTCTACCATATCAAGGGCATTACTAATTATTCCTCTTATGGTATTTTGGCTTAAGTCAGCCGTTGAAGGGTAAACGGGAACAATCTTTAAAACATTCCTAGCTTCCCTATCCTCAATTTTCTCGTAAATGGGATTTTGAACCTCAAGATTCTTGTACCTTCCGGCTATCTTTCCAAAGAAAATAAATCTTTCTCCCAGTCGCAAAACCTTGCCTATATAATGCTGATTAAACCAAGTAGCTGTTATAGAGCCTGTTTCGTCCTTTATCAATACTTTATACAGCGTAAGACCTTTTCTCAATCTATGCTCGATAACCTTTGACGCAATAATACCTTCAAAAGCACACGACTCTCCATCTACAAGCTCAGCGATTTTTTTCAGCTTGCTTCTGTCTTCATAATCTCTTGGATAGTATGTAACAATATCTTCAACACTATATATTCCAAGCTTGTGAAGTTGTTTTGCCCTAGCTTCTCCGACACCTTTTATCTTTTGAACATTCATCTTCAAAAGTTCTTTAATATCTTCGTCCATAGTACACCTTAACGTCCTTTTATTTTCTTTTATTTTACCATATCAAATTGCACATTCCAAAGTGAATCAAAAAATTTGTAAAAAAACTTGCAGTAATTCCATGGTTTATGTTAAAATAGTTATTGCTTTGATTTAAAGACCAAAATTACTATAAAGAATTGGGTTTCTCCAGCTTAAAGGAGGTGTAGTCATAAATGGCAAAATGTGATATATGCAATAAAGATCATCTTTTTGGTTTGCAAGTAAGTCACTCTAACAGAAAAACAAACAGAGCCTGGAAACCAAATGTAAAAAAGATAAGAATAATTGAAAACGGAACCCCGAAGTCAATAAAAATTTGTACAAGATGCTTACGTTCTAATAAAGTAACAAGAGCAGTTTAATTTAAAAAGACAACCATCGTTTGAGGTAGCTATAGCTGCCTCATTTTGTCATGTTTAAAAGAAGTGTAAAATTAACAAAACATAAAATTGAGGTAGCAATTACGCCACCTCAATTTTTATGTATTAGGCAAAAACTTCGGATATCTTTACCTTTATACTTTTCTTTTCACTAGTCCAAAAGAAACATAATAAAAAGGGAATTTAACCCCTTTTAAACATACTGGAGATATAAGGTCTTATCCCATTCTTAATACTTTTTTAAGTATATTTCCAAAAAATTTAGGCATTTTTACCACTAATATCTTCATATAAAACACTCCTCCCCGGTAAACAGCTCCCACTACTTTATATTTATATATTATTCAAACTTGATATTTTTGGTGATTATTTTTACTTTACCGTGATTGCTTTACCGTGAACAGAGTTTTATATAACACTAACTGTTTTTCTGAGCCATAACACTAATAAAACTTAATACCAAAACTCCTACTATCGACCCGATGATAGTCGGAATTACAGCTATATCAAAGATTTTAGGACCAAATGTATTAAAAAAGGGCATATATGCACCTATCCAAGCACCGACGAGTCCTGCTACTGCAGCCTCACCTGCCCCTCCTTTAATCTTTCCTGCAAGCAGTGAATTTAGAATACTTCCGCAAATTATTGCTATTATTACTGTCAAAATAAATCCATTCATAAGTTCTTCCTCCAATAATATTCTTATTAAAATATTTTCTATTGAAAATCTTATAAATATAAGCGTTATAGGACTAATTAATAATGTTTTTATTATTATTTCCCAATATAAGTTTTATTTACTCTTTTGGTGAATAAAATTATAAAGTAAAGCTTTTTTATCACCTGTTTTTGGAGGACTAAAAATGTATGTAATTTATATTAGAAATTATAAAAGAAAATTAATATATCTTTTCCTTATTGTTCTTTTGTGGGCGGCAATGTTTCTGGCTGCAAGTATATTTATCGGGCAAACTTTTGCATATAATTTGACTATAAACGACTATTTAACTTTTTCCTATCCTTTGAAATACACAATTGAAGATATATTCATCAACGAAAACATTCAAAGCAATACAATTGAGGCCAATTACAGCATAGCTCATCATATTCCTCAAAAATTCTCAACTTATAAATCTATAGAAGGTAAATTTTCCTTTGATTATCCTACAGCCTTTGAATTAAAGGAGGAATATTTCAGCGGTGCAGAAATTTTATACCATATTGGATTTAAAGATAAAGACAAACCTATCCATGGATTTGTGCAGGTATGGAATTTGCCCTATTCCCTTGAAGATTTTTTGGAAAAATCCAAGAAAGCTTCAATACAGGATTTTATAAGCTTTACTTCACAGCCAATTACAGTAGATAATAGCAAAGGCGTATTTTGGAAATATAGTATTCTTACAGACGACAACATGAATTACAGAGGTTTGGAAGTGTTCTGGAAAAAGGATGATAAAATGTATAGGATAAGCTATTTCATACCCGGAAACCTGTGGGATGAAAAAGAATATGAGACTTTTTTGAAGATTGTAAAGTCCTTTAAGACCTATTAGACTCTTTAATCAATTACCTATTTATAGTTAAAGGATGCAACTCATCAAATCAGATTTAACAATTCACCATACCGGCCTTTGCAATTCTTACACAATTTCTTCCGCTTTCCTTGGCTTCATACAGAGCATCGTCAGCCATTTTCAGAAGCTCCGATTGGGTTGATGAGGTTTCAGGATAGGATGACAGTCCGAAGCTCACCGTAACAGAAGCAGTCACCAACTCATCGCGGATAACAGTTTTGGCTATTTTTTCCCTTAATATTTCAACTTTATCATAGGCCTCTTTCAGCCCTGTTCTAGGGAATAACACTACAAATTCTTCTCCTCCATATCTTGCAATTATATCTCCGCTGCGAAGAGAACTTTTTAAAAGATTACTTATATCCTTTAGCACCTTATCCCCAAAGAGATGTCCAAAGGTATCGTTAAAGCGTTTAAAATGATCTATGTCAAATATCGCCAAAGAAAGGCTGTATCCTTCTTTTTGGGCATTTTCAAACTCTTTTTGCAAACGATCCTGGAAGTACAATCGGTTGTATACCCCTGTTAAATTGTCAACAGTCGCCATTTCATGCATTCTCTCGTACAGTTCGGCATTTTCAAGAGCAATGCTGACTTGCTGTCCTATAATATTGAGAAGGCGCAAATTATCTTCATCAAAAGCATTAAAATATTTATGCTCAACTAATACAAGCCCAAAATTTCTCGTCTTAGTGACAAGGGGCACACAAATTAATGAACTTACCTCTCTTTCCTGAGTAAAGGGGAATTCTTCCGTATCAACAAAATTCTCCAAAAGCGGCCTTCTACTTTTTAGAACGTCTTTTAAAACATCGCAATTTACATTGTCAAAAAGTGCAATAAGTTCCTCTTTGTTAGATACATTAGTTGTATGAACTTTCAAGCGGTCTTTTTTTTCATCGTACAGTATTATGGTGGAATTGTTAACTCCCATTACTCCAATTATTATATCATTAACATGTTTCAGCAGCTCTTTTACATCAAAAATTGAACTTATTGCTTGTGTAATCTGCTGCACAGTGTAGTATTCCGCAATACTTTCTCTTAGTTTTTTATTGGCTTCTTCAATTTTAAAATTAGTTTCTCTAAGCTTCTCATTTTGAAGCTTGGTTTCTTTCTGCTCAGCTTCCAATTGATGAAACTTATTCTCCAACTCATTATACAGTTTCTTATTTTTTCTTTCATTCTCAGCATTGTCTGCAGATATAGTTCCGGATATCATTGAAAACATAAACATCAGAAAATATATAATTAAATTTGTAAATAATGTTCCATACTCGGTAATTGAAAATTGCGATTTTTGATAAATAAAATAATATAAAAAGCTAAAAATAAGGTCAGTCATTATTATAAAGGCCACTACATAAAAAGCACCTTTTTTAGCCTTCTTATTAGTTATTAAGAATATTATAATAAACATAAAGGGATAAACCAATTGACCGAATCCTAAGAATCTCATTGAAAAGGTTACGGTAATTATCTCAAAAGCCTTTAGCCCCAAATATAATCCATTACGGATAAATAAACCTTTATTAACTGCCACCTGTTTTAATAAATTCACAAAAACCAGTGCAAATATATAAATCAGCCTGTAGACAGCCATTTTGGGAAACTGAGAATTGCTAATGTAAAAAAAATCGTAGAAAATCTCCATACACAAGACAATTGCAATAAATACCCAAAATAGATTAATATATATTTGCTCATATTTCTCGATTTTTTTCACAGCCTCACTTCCCCTGTAGCTGGTATCAAATTTAAAGCATAAAGTTTTTAATGTTTAAGGAACATTTATTCAGTAAAGATTTAATAGCATTAAGAACATTGTCTACGCTTTTTAAACGCTTAGCATAATTTATCCCAGTATATATCAATAACATCTCCGGAGTTTACAATATCAGTAAATGCTGCATTTTTTCCATTTAACTTCAATACTATATTTCCTTTTGGTTTTGATAAATCAAAATCAATATAGTTAAAAATATCAATAAATATAAATTTAGAATCATTGTTGGTTTTTATAGACATGTTTTCACCGTTTACAACTATATTCAAACAGTTATCGTCTATAACAGCTTCATTTACTTCCGATTCATCCATATTGGAATTCAAACTCTCATTAGATAAATCGCCATCACTGTTTACCGGAATTGAATTTTCATCTTCAATATAATAATCGTCGTTATTGTCATTATTATTAACATCAATATTATAATTCTCATCAAAATTTTTTAATTTTTTAGGAACATACACAATCTCATCTAGGTCCTTCAACTTATAATCCTGCGGTACATCCACTCCGTTAACTTTTATATCGAACTCCGAAGGATCAATTTCACATATTTTAATCAGGTGTTCTATTGTTATGATTTCTTCAATATTTACAGTATCACCATTATGAATGGCTTCATTAATATCAACAGAATTTCCGTTAATAAAAATTTTAGGTTCCAAAGTAATTTGTGCACCATTTAAGCTTATCCTTCTAACAGTTGTGTCTTTTACAAGATCGGCTGCCTTTATACTTGCATCAGCACCGTCTACCGCCGGCAACACTCTTATAACATCTTCATTATTAAGGACTGTCTCAAGATTTGCCGGTTTATCATTAACGTATATTTGGGCACTTTTCCCTATTTCACCCTCTATAGTCTTTCTCACACCATTTAAATTAAAATCAATACTTTTACCGTTTTTAGCAATTAATTGCCTTGGGTTAAATCCAATTAAAATAAGTGCATCTGCTACTATAAGCTTCTTTGAATTAAACAGACGGACCTTTTGTCCGTTTATTGTAACACTAATAAAATCCTGTCCTCGCTGCATCTGTGATGTAACAGCAATACCTATAGGGGTAATAGCATCCGGTCCTGCAAGCTTTTTACTGCTAACTTTGATATTTGAAAAAAACTCTTTTCCCCTTACAACCACTCTTTCATCAGCCAATCCTAATTTCGATGCTATAAAACCGGTAAGTCCCGGAATCTGACTTCCTCCACCAACCAGAAATATAGCATTAGGCGCTTTATGATTATATTCAAGAATTTTGTCGGATATAGTTTGAGCAAGTAATTCCACTACCGGCTTTACAACCTCCAATATTTCAGTAATTTCAACACTTCTCTTGATACCCAATACATCAGTAAAAGTTATCTTGTCTTTATTCTCGCTTAAAGATATTTTTATCTTCTCGGCAGTGTTGAAATCAACAAGATAATGATGTGCAATCTTTTCTGTAATTTCATCGCCGGCTATAGGAATCATTCCATAAGCAACTATACTCCCATCTTTTGTGATAGCCATATCGGAAGTACCCGCCCCAATGTCAACCAATGCAAGATTCAATAACCTCAGATCTTTAGGTATAGCTACATTAATTGCAGCTATCGGTTCAAGAGTGAGACTGACAACTTCAAGACCTACCCTGTTCATAACAGTATACATACTGTCAATTACCACATGGGGTAAAAAGGTAGCCAATATATCCGCTCCAACCTTTTTTCCCCTATGACCTGCTAAAGAAGAAATAACATAATCGTCCAAGTAATAATTTATGACACTGTATCCAACGCAATAAAACTGAGTTTTTTCTTCCCTTGATATTTCATCATCAAACATCATCTGGGCACGCTGAATTCCTTCCAAATCCAGACTGCTTATCAGTTCAAGATCAATTTCTTTTGTGGGGTCACACTCACGCTCAACGTGTACCTGACAAGTCCTCAACACCCTTCCGGCTGCTGCAATGGCCACTTTTGTCAAACCCATTCCAAGCTTCTTTTCCAGTCGTTCCCTTACTTCTCTTACAACAAGAGCAACCCCTTCAATATCATGAATCTGGCCATCCAACATTGCTCGACTCTTATGCTCAACAATTTCTGATGCAATTACTTTGAATTTGTCTTTTTCCTGCACACCCACTATTCCAATTACTGTTCTAGTACCAATGTCCAATGCAAATATTATATCTTCCGGATTTATTGTTTCATTCTTTAGACTATTCTTTTTTTTATCATTAACTGCTTTATCAATAACTTTGCTTTCAGTATTCTTTTTGCTCTTACTGGAGTTAGCAGACATTTAGAATCCCTCGCTTTTGTGTATTAACTATTTTTAAGCGGTTTCAAAAAGTAAGCCCTCAATATTGCTGCATTAAATGCAACTAAGCTTTTTGCATTATATTTCAATTTTAATGCCTTGTTCTATTAATAAATTAAATAGTTCTTCGTAAATTCCTTCATTTTTATTATGAGTTATTTTTTAGAAATCATCTTGGTCCCATAATCACAATAATTTAAAATAGCGCATTCCTCACATTTAGGTTTTCTGGCATTACATACGGCTCTGCCATGATAAACCAACTGATGGCAAAATTTGCTCCAATGTTCCTTTGGAACTACCTTCATCAAATCATATTCAATTTTAACCGGGTCTTCATTTTTACTAAGGCCAATCCGATTGCTAAGCCTTTTGGCATGAGTGTCTATAACAATTCCGGGTATCCCGTATATATCGCCTAAAACGAGATTTGCAGTTTTTCTGCCCACTCCCGGTAAAGTAAGTAAATCTTCCAAATTATCCGGAACTTTACCATCAAATTTTTCAATCAGAATTTTACAAGTTTCTTTGATATTACGGGCTTTGTTGCGATAAAAACCAGTGGGTTTTATATCCTGCTCCAACTCACTTAAATCTGCGTTGGCAAAATCATAAACATTCTTGTATTTTTTATATAATGATTGGGTAACTATATTAACCCTTGCATCGGTACATTGAGCAGCCAATTGAGTTGAAATCAAAAGCTGCAGAGGATCTTTGTAATCAAGAGTACAATCGGCATCACTATATAATTTATCAAATATTTTTATTATCTCAATAACCTTAGATTTCTTGTCCATATAAACTCTCCATTCTTCACTCTTATTATATCAAAACAATAATTATTTTGTATAACAAATTTAAATTACAAATTATATTAATCGGTACCATAAAACAACTAAACACTTAACTTCCGAAAAATTTGATTAAAAGGCTATATCCTTTAATTTTCAAAGGTCATTTTATGGAATGGCAATATATACGAAAAAAGTCCGCTAAAATGCCGGACTTTTTGTATACCACTCATAAAATTATTTCTTGCTAACCAACTTGTTGTATAGCTCCAAATACTTTTTAGCAGACCTATCCCAGGAATTATCGATATTCATAGCCCTCTTAACCAGCTCTTTCCATTCCTCAGGCTTAGAGTTATAAAACTTTAGTGCTCTATTTATAGTATTTAGCATTTCCTTTGATGAAAATTCCGTATAGGTAAATCCATTACCCTTTTCACCATACTTCTCAACATCAAAAACAGTTTCAGCCAGCCCTCCGGTTGCTCTGACAATAGGAATTGTACCGTAACGCAAACTAAAGAGCTGTCCCAAACCGCAGGGTTCAAATCGTGAAGGCATTAAAAACAAATCACTTCCGGCATATATCCTTTGAGCCAAAGGCGCATTAAAACCTATGAAAACTCCCATTTTCTGAGGGTATTTTTCCTGTATCTTCTTAAATCCTGTTTCATAATACTCGTCGCCTTGGCCTAAAAGCACAAACTGAATGTCATTTTTCATTATTTCATCTATTTCATCCATTATAAGGTTTAGACCTTTTTGACTGGACAACCTGGATATCAATCCCATCATAGGCACATCTTTTACCGGCAGACCCATTTCCTTTTGAAGGGCATATTTATTTTCTTTTTTAAGTTCAATGGAATTGGCATCATAATTTTTAACAATTCTCGGGTCTTCTTTAGGATTAAATACATCATAGTCAATACCGTTTACAATACCATAAAGGTCTTTTGATCTTTTAATCAATAATCCTTCCAACATTTCGCCATACTGCGGAGTCTTAATTTCCTTAGCATAAGTCTCGCTTACAGTATTTATAATATCGGCATACACCAGTCCGGCTTTCATAAAGTTAAATTTTCCGTAAAATTCAACCTTTTCAGGTGTAAAAACTTCTTCGCCCACATCGAACAACCATAATACCTCTTTAGGAAAATGTCCCTGGTACTCGAGATTGTGAATGGTAAATATGCTTTTTATATTCCTGTAAAAAGGATACTCCTTATATTTTTCATTCAAAAGCATGCAAATAGGCCCTGTATGCCAATCGTTGCAATGTATTATATCCGGCTGAAATCCAATCTTAGGAAGCATATCAAGAGCTGCTTTGCATAAAAACGCAAATCTTTCTGCATCATCATAATAGCAATATATACCTTCTCTATCATATAGATGATAATTATCCAAAAAATAAACAGGAACGCTCATGTCCTCATTTTTATGCTTAAAAGCAATTTCGCCTTCCCTCACGATACAGGTTTCTTTTCTGTTGTTTAATGACACGGGAAAATCAGCAATGTATTTCATATCAGCTTTTATTTGCTGAAATCTCGGCATTGCAATTCTAACATCGTGTCCCATCGAAACCAAGGACTTGGGAAGTGAACCTGCTACATCTGCTAAACCGCCAGTTTTAGCGAATGGAGCCACTTCGACTGAAACAAATAACACTTTCAATTTATTCTTATCTCCCATTTTATACCTCCATTAATCTATTTAGCTAGACTAAACTAAATTAACACAGGTAAACCTGATTTTCAATAGTTTTATAATGAACACCTACCATATCAAGCCATTTTTTAAATTTTATCATCTTTTAAAATTACAATAAGCAACTTTATATCTAGCTATATTTTGATATCAAACTGTTTAATTAATTTTTCCCTGAACCATTGATATTAAAACATCAACAATTTGAGGGTCAAACTGAGTTCCTTTACATCTTTCCAGCTCTTTTATTGCCTCTTCCATTGACATACCCTTTCTATAAGGGCGGTCGCTAGTCATAGCATCAAAGGCATCGGCAACACAGAGTATTCTTCCAAATATACATATTTCATCTTTCTTTAAACCATTAGGATATCCTTTACCGTCATATCTTTCATGATGCTGCAGCACTCCGTTCAAACCGTTTTTCAAAAAATCAATATCTTTTAATATGTTATATGCAATAAAAGGATGCTTTTTTATTTCATCAAACTCTTCATCGGTAAGCTTACCCGGTTTATTTAATATTGAAGCTGAAATTCCAATCTTTCCAATATCGTGAAGTATGGCAGCATATCTTAAATCCTCTATTTCATCCTCATTTAATCCCATTGCCCTTCCCAACTCACAGGAAATCTCCATAACCCTTTGACAGTGGCCTCTGGTATAGGGATCCTTTGCTTCAATGGAGTTTGCAAGGGACATAACCGTTTGAAGATAACCATACTGAATTTCGTTATAATATCTTGTAAGTTCAAGATTCTTTTTTGCCAACTCAACTTTTGTCTCATCAAGTTCTTTGATATAGGCACTAAGAACCTCATTACTTGCTGCTGCTTGCTCGTACAAAGCTTCTATTTCCTGTTTTTGATGATAAATACTGTTATACATTTCGGCATTTTTGACACTTATTGCCGTAAAATTAGCTAAACTTTCCAAGAAACTCAAGTTAATCTTTGAGAATCGGCCAATAACTGAAGTTCCTGCATAAATTACACCTATCAGTTCCTTTGAAACCGAAAGGGGTATAATAATTGTATCTCCCTTATCTTTATTTGTAATAACTTGTATTTTGTCTATAATACCGGTATTATAGGCTTTATTAATATACTGCTCAATCTCACTTTTATCAATCTCGGCAGAGCATGCTTTACCGTATTCATAACTGTAATTCAGCTCTCCCATATTTTTATCTACAAAGCAAACATAGTACCATTCACATTCTGTGTATTTATTCAACAATTTAGTTGTATATACCATTATAGTATTCAAATCAAAGGTTGAAGTGATAATTTTTAATGCATCGTGAAGAGAAATCAATTCACCTTCCATTTCTTTAATTTTGTCTTTTTGATCTTGAATAATTTTTCTTAACTCTTCATTCTTGTAATTATCATTCTTTAATTGTACATTTTTTCGGTAATATGTAGAAACACTGATAGTTGCAATATAAGTAATTGATAAAAGGATAAATAATAGATATGCCAAAGATTTTTTTGAAATAAACATAAATAAAGATGCAATTAATATGATAAAACCAAATACGTAATTTATATATTCAGTGGACGGGGATCTTTTCAACATACAATACCTCCCAGAACAATCAACAAATAACAAGGCCATTAAACCCATCTTAACTTAAAGCCTGTTCTCTTCTCCCCGTAATAAAACATAAAAGTATTAATGCTTTTGTTTTATCTCTATAGCTAAACTTAAAAAGATAAAACCAGACAAAAAATAACATTTTTCTTGCTTATATTTTACTTATTCTACACATCAAACTAAAATCCTTCCCATTTTTTATTTTTAATTTTTAAAATAATCCATATAATTTTAATTATTGAAATAATTAAAATAGCAAAAAGAGCAGTTAAAGATGTTTTAAACAGCTTTAACTGCTCTCTATAATATTATTAAAATTCTTTAATTCTTTTTTATTTAAATATTGCTTTTAACATATTATTCCACGTATTCACCCAATACAACATCTACAGTAAAGGTAGTACCATCTCTATAAATCTCAAGTTTAATTGTCTCTCCAACTTTATGCTTGTTCTTCAACTGCTCCAATTCCGAATACGTCTTAACAGCTACGCCGTCAACTTTAGTTATAATATCTCCTCTCTTAAGTCCTGCATTATATGCTCCGCTTAAAGGTGTTACGTCTTCTACCAGAACTCCTGCCGGTACATTATATCTTTTTGCAATCTGTTCGTTAAAGGATCGGTTAACTGCTATACCTATGGACGGTCTTCCTTTTACGTATTTATATTCAATCAGGTCGTTTGTAATTTCCATAGCCTTGTTTACCGGTATGGCAAATCCTAATCCTTCGAAACCGTCTCCGCTAATCTTTGCAGTATTTATACCTATCAATTTTCCTTCTGCATTAACCAATGCTCCTCCACTGTTTCCGGGATTAATTGCAGCATCGGTTTGTATAAGCTTAAGTTCATTATTCTCATCTAAAGGTATTGATCTGTTAAGTCCGCTTATTACACCTACTGTTACTGAACCCATGTATTCAAGTCCTCCCGGGTTACCGATTGCAACAGCCAGTTCTCCTACTCTTATATTGTCAGAATTGCCTATTTCTATAGCCGGCAAATTGGTTGCTTCAATTTTTAAAACCGCAAGGTCTGTCCTGGAATCTCTTCCCACTACAGTAGCCGTATATGGCTTATCTATTTCGTTCGGTAAAATAACTTCAATTTTTGCACCATTCTTTAACTGGGTATTTCCTTGCATTGCCTCTGAAATAACGTGGTTGTTGGTCATTATATATCCATCGCTTCTAATTATTATTCCAGAACCGGAGGAAGAAGCTTGCTGAATACCTCCAAATATAAAGGCTTGTGACTTATAACTGACACTTATACCGACAACCGATGGTCCCACTTTCTCTGCTATAGCTACTACAGCAGAATCGGAATTTTCAATTACTACTTTCTTATAACTTCCCGAATCTAAAGATCCGTTACTTACTGCGTTTTGCATTCCACTTGAATTATCCGAAGTGCTAATGCCCACCTCGTTCAAAAATGAATTTATTGACGGACGGAGTGCCGGAACACCAAAAGCCATAAAAGATCCTACTGTAGCTCCACCTAAAATAGAACTGATTACCGATACCAATATCAATTGCCCCAGTATGCCTTTTTTCTTCTTTTCAGGTTTAACATAACTCTCGGTATAGAAGGATGCTTCTTTTAAGTCGTAGTATGTTTTTTGTTCCTGGGGATCATAGGATATCAAATTCTCACTATAACTTTCGGCCGCGCTGTCATAACTTTCGTTATAATTGCCATATTCATATTCACTTTTATTCATTTCATATTCATCACGAATTTGATATCCGTTATTTTCATTATAATTATTCATTTCATAATCTCTGTTTTCATTGTAATCCATGATTCATCTCTCCTTTCAAAAATTTTTCCGCTTTCGTTCTCAATTTCTACATTTATTATATAAACCGAATTTGAAGAAGTTATGAATAATTTGTTAACAATCACATGTCTGTTTTTTCCATTTCTTCTTTAGATAGGCTTAATGTAAAATAAAATATCGTTCCTTTTCCTATTTCACTCTCAACATTAATTTCCTGCCCATGTTCATTTATAATATTCTTAACAATTGCCAAGCCCAGACCTGTACCCATTTTATCCTTGCTTCTGGACTTGTCCGACTTATAAAATCTATCCCAAATCATGTTTATTTCTTCACTGTCTATTCCGATACCGTTATCCTTAATATATACCACTACTTTAGATTTTAATTTTGCCGTTTCAATCCTTATTTGTCCACCGTCCTGAACAAATTTTACAGCATTGTGCAGTAAATTTAAAACAACTCTCTCTATAGAATCCTTATCAGCATATACATAGGTAGGCTCTTCATAAAAATTTGCCTCTATATGAATGTTCTTTGATACAATCTGGTTTTCAAGCTTAATTATGCACCTCCTTATCAGTTCGTTAATGTTAAAGGTAACAAAAGTAAGCTTCATTTCTCCCGATTCCATCCTGGCAAGATCCAAAAGGTCATTGGTCAGTCTGCTTAAGCGTTTTGTCTCGTCACTGACAATTAACAGATATTCCCTTTGTTTCTCCGGCGGAATGGTACCATCTAAAATCCCTTCAATAAATCCATGTATAGAAGTCATTGGTGTCCTGAGCTCATGGGACACATTTGCTATAAACCCCCTCCTCATATTTTCAAGATTCTCCAGCGCCATAGCCATATTATTAAAGCTATTAGCCAACTGTCCTATTTCATCTTCCGACTTTATTTCAAGCCGCTTACCGAACTCGCCGTTTGCTATTTGTTTTGCTGCATTATTTATTTGTTTAAGGGGTTTAGTTAGTCTTAATGAAAAAATATAGACAAGTAGTGCAGATATCACAACCGCTATACTTATTGCAATAATATAAAATTTGAAAACCGTTAATCGCGCCTTATTAATTTCAGGTATTCTTTTTGTAAGATATACCCCCCCTTGAATTTCCCCATTATATATGTATGGTTTTTGTATGGTAAGCCAGCTGACCTTTGTATCTTTATATAATCCGTAAAAATCCCCTACTTCTTTTACAACCTGGCCCTCCTGCATTACTTTTTTACTGTACTGTCTTTCATCGGGCAATCTCAGCCTTCCCGATTCACTCTCAAGCTTCCTGATTACCGATCTGTCCAAATATGTTTCATTTCCTATGGCAACTATTTCTCCATTCTTTGAAACTATCCATATGGATGCTTCTGCATCTTTACTTACAAGGTCTAAATTTTCATAAAAATTATTCAGTAATATATTTTGCAAAAAGGCAGGAGTCATTGGGTTTTCAATCATATCAATATAATTTTTCAACAGCCATATAACATTATCACCGGCATTGTTTAACGCTACTTCCTTCTCTTCTGTAACAAAGTCGCCCAGAAAAAAGTATAACATTCCTCCCGTTATTGTTGTAATAACCAATAGAATTCCAATGAAAAATACTGCAATTTTACTGTAGAGATTTTTAAACATTATTTCACCTCAAATTTGTAGCCAACACCCCAAACTGTCTTAAGCTGCCAGTTTTGATTCTCACCTTCAAGTTTTTCCCTTAATCTCTTTATATGAACGTCCACCGTTCTTGAGTCTCCGTAAAAGTCAAATCCCCAAACTTGCTCTAATAGTTGCTCCCTTGTAAATACTTTGTTTGGATTTGATGCCAGAAAGTAAAGAAGCTCTAGCTCCTTAGGAGGAACATCCAAATAATTGCCATTTACCTTTAATGTATAATCGGATTTATTTATAACCAGATTTGGATATACCACTTCTTTTACATCAATATCCCGGTGCTCATACCTTCTTAGTACAGCCTTCACCCTTGCCACCAATTCCTTAGGCTCAAAAGGCTTTACAATATAATCATCGGCTCCCAATTCAAGCCCTAACACTTTATCAAAAGTTTCTCCCTTGGCCGACAGCATTATAATAGGTATATTGCTTATCTGGCGTATTTCCCTACAAACCTGCCAGCCATCCGCACCCGGAAGCATAATATCCAAAATAACAATATTAGGGGCAAAGGTTTTAAAGGCTTCAATGGCTTTAATTCCATTGTATATGGTCAATACCTCAAAACCTTCCTTTTCCATATAAAGCCGTATAAGTTCGCATATATTCACATCGTCATCTATAACCAAAACCTTGGACTTATTGTTCATAGTAATCATTCCCCTTAAGTTCTATTTTAATCCTCCAAATTTATTTTACCAAATAACTCTATTAGGGTAAACATATATCAGCCATGATTTTAACCCCTTCTCAGCCTTAAAGGTGTGCATATTAAAATAAGCCATGTCTTTGACACAGCTCATTTACAGTATTGCTATAAAGTAGATTTCCCAAACCTTTTTAATTGATTATTTCAGTACGTATAGGTAAGCTATTTAAAACTATATTTTGAATTCTAATTTCTTCGTGCAGTTTTTTCTGTTCTTCTTTTATTTCTCTAAGACTCTCCAATATCTTCTTGTTGTCATCAATTATTATTTTGAGCATAGCTTTTATTTCCTCAAAGGACTCCACATTCTCTTTTTTCATACATATCTCCCCCAATTTAAAAATTATTCTCTATCCTATATGCTTAATGTACAAACATATAGAATGATTATACCAAATTTTTTTATATTGTGAATAATTTATTAAATATTTTTTTACTTTATTTTTTATATTTATATATAGGTATTTAAATGTTTAAATTTTACACAGATTTGTACGGTATTTTTACGCTTATTTAGGCTTTTGCAATTCATGATAGATGTTGACTTACATCTATCATTATGATAATTTAACAGTATATAATAAATTAATTTCGGGTTTATAATTTTACTTTACGGTCATTTCTAAAATAACCTATATTATTTAAGGCTTATAGCCCATATAATCGCCTTTTAAACAGAATCTATTATTGTATAAAGGAGACAATAAAAATGGCTAATTTGAATTTTTACCAAATTATAATCGGAATGCTTGTTATATTAGCTGTAGCCTTTATTTATTTCTTTGTATCCGGCAAAAGTAAAGCAAAATCTGCCAATTCTGACTTTAATGGCAATACTGTTACCCAAAATTATAAAGAATCTCAAAAGAATAATGAAGATTTATCCGATGACACACTTATTGCAGTATTAACTGCTGCTGTTATGGCCATGCAAAGCAATCCTGATGTAAAAATAAAAGTAACTTCTTTCCGTCGTATACCACAATCGGCACCGGTATGGAATACCGTAGGAAGAAGGGAACGCATGGAAAACAAGCTGTAGTCTTCCATACGTTAAACTTAAAATCTAAGTCTTTATTTTAAATATTTTAATAGCGTTTTCTCCTAGGATCATGCTCTTTTCGGAATCACTCAGTTCCATTTCCATAAATCGTGCCAAATCATGCTCAGGACTGCCCCATGGATAATCCGAGCCGAATATAACTCTGTCGGCCCCAACTTTTTTTATAATATATTCCACAACTTCATTGTCCGGCCAGCTGGGCTCATTGACTTTAAGCAGCGGCGGATACCCGGTTATAATTATTGAAGTGTCAAAATACACATTTTCATACATGTCGGCAATTTTAAACACATCACCTATGTTTCCGTCGGCCATATGAGTCAGAATAAAAGGTATCTTACGATATTTTTTTATTACCGGTACAATATTTTCAATATCGGCATAATTATTGAGTCTTGCATTGGAAACACGTCCACAGTGGAAAACTATCGGAAAGGAAGCCTCCTCACAAATCCTATATACAATTTCCAGCCTGTCATCATAAGGAAGAAATCCCTGTGCCATTGGATGAAACTTTATTCCCTTTGCACCGCATAATATATATTCTTCCATAAGCTTATCCATTGGTTCTTGCATATCGGGATGAAAGCTTACCAAAGGAACAAGTCCTTTGTATTGACTTGCCATTTCAATGGACCATGTATTATTTTTATGTATGATTTTTGCCGGAGCAAAATTAGCCATTATGGTAAAATCAATTCCGATTTTCTCCATGTTCTGCAGCACATCGTCAACAGTACCTGTCCCGGGGTTGGGAAATTCTATATTGTACATTTTGTTAAAGGCAGTCAATATCTTGTATGCAACTTCATCGGAAGAAAAAGTATGAACATGTCCGTCAACTACAGTAAATTTGTCTTTCATCTGCATTACTTCCCTCAAAATATATTTTTTGACTTTAAGGAATATTATAATTAAATAATAACCGGCATGCAAATAAAACTTATCCAATTCAAATCATCATACATAAACAGCTATTCACATTCTCCAAAGTTTGCTATAATGTAAAGGTCAAAAATTCTATAAAGAAAATATTAAAAAGAAGGAAATGGTATTTATGAAGTACGTATTAATTCTTGGTGACGGTATGGCAGACTACCCTATACCTCAGCTTAACAATAAAACACCTTTACAGTATGCAAAAAAGCCTAATATTGACTTTCTTGCAAAAAACGCAGAAGTTGGAATGGTAAAAACGGTTCCCGAAGGTCTCTCTCCGGGAAGTGACGTAGCAAACCTTTCCGTTATGGGCTTTGACCCAAAAAAATACTATACCGGTCGTTCTCCTTTGGAAGCAGTTAGCATGGGCTTGGAATTATCGGACACCGATGTAGCTCTAAGATGTAATCTTGTCACCTTATCCGACGAAGAAGACTATTCAAATAAAATTATGATCGACTACAGCTCAGATGAAATAAGCTCCTCCGAAGCAAAAGAATTAATTGAAGCAGTTAACGCCCACTTTAAAAACGACATTTTCTGCTTTTATCCCGGAATAAGCTATCGGCACTGTCTGATATGGAGTAACGGTTTAACCGGTTTGAAGCTTACTCCTCCCCATGACATATCCGGAAAAAAGGTTACTGACCATCTTCCAAAAGGTGAAAATAACAAGCCCCTGTTGGATATGATGATTAAAAGCTATGATATATTAAAAGATCATCCTGTAAACAAAGCACGAATTGCAAAAGGATTAAGACCTGCCAACTCCATCTGGCTTTGGGGTGAAGGTAAAAGACCTTCTTTGGCTAGGTTTGACGAAAAATACGGCATAAAGGGTTCTGTTATTTCTGCTGTTGACCTTATTAAGGGTATAGGCATCCTGGCAGGCCTTAAAAACATCGAAGTTGAAGGTGCTACCGGAAATATTCATACCAACTTTTTGGGAAAAGCCCAAGCTGCTTTAAGAGAGTTAGAATCGGGGCAGGATTTTGTTTATCTTCATGTGGAAGCCCCCGATGAATGCGGCCACAGAAATGAAATTGAAAATAAGGTTAAATCAATAGAACTAATAGATGAGCAAATAGTAGGTACCCTTTTAAAGGGGATGGAAAAATACGATGATTATAGAATAATGATTCTTCCCGATCACCCCACTCCCCTTAGCCTGATGACTCATACCTCAGAGCCGGTACCTTTCCTAATCTACCAAAAAAGCAGGCCTAAAAATACAGGTGTAGAAAGCTATTGCGAAGAACAGGCAAAAAACACCGGGGTATATTTCCCTGAGGGTTATAAACTAATGGATTATTTCTTAAAAGACTAAAACCTCTATATTAAACTTTGGACTAGCTTTACATTAGCTATTCCATATTCAATAGTAAATTTACATATTGAGCCCCGCATAAAATAATTGCACAGATATGCGGGGCCAAAAACATAAAGTGTATTTTTATAATTTATAAAAGAAAAAGACGTGAGTTCAAGTTTAATTGTACCGTTCGTAGCTTTTAAACGGTTATAACCTCTTCGATAAACAGGGTAAGGTTATGTAAAAGGTCAACATTACCAATAATATTGTCATCATTATATACTCTTACTACTGGCCTTTGGGGACTTCCAATGTTCTGACTTATTACCACACCTTTAAGTCCATTGCTTAGCAAAACCGTACAGCCATTGGGATAAAATATCATTGTATCTCTGAATTTTTCAACTATTTCAGGATCCAATATTCTCCCCGATATAGCCAAAAGTCCTTCAAAAGCTTGATGAGGCATTAACGATTTATTATCTCTTTCATATCCGTGAAGAAGATTGTCATAACAATCTGCAACACGTATAATTCTTGAAAACTCCGATATTTCATTACCCTTGATCTTTCTAGGATAACCCGAACCGTCATAGTTTTCATGATGTTCATAACAAACTTTTACTGAATGAAGGCTAAAACCTCTGTATTTTCGTGCAACTTCAAATCCAACATCCGTATGTACAGGGTCTTCTTGCGCTTTATTTTCCCTTCCGATATCATGTATCAATGCTCCTGTAACCAAATCACACAGCTTATTGAAATTATATGACATCTTATTTCCTATAAATGCTGCTATTATAGCCACATTGACACTGTGTTCAATAACATATTCATCGGTTACCTCTGTAGAAAGAATACTTAGACCTCTATCTATATATTCTCTTGTATACTCAACTATTTTCTTAGCTGCATCTTTGATTTCATATTCATCTATTTGTTTTGATTTTTGTACTTTTTCATAATTTGCCCTAAGAACTTCGGTGACAGCATTACGTGTTGTGATATCTAAGGGTTCAGTAATTTCTACATCACTAAATCTTTCATCAGCAATATAAACTTTTTGCACTCCTATTTCTTCAAATTTGATTATAAAGTTTTTAGTAAGAGTTATTCCTGAATTCAGAATTATTTTCCCGCTAGATGTATATATCGGTCTTGCCAGTTGATATCCCTCTTCTAAAAACTTGGTACCCACAAGTCTCATATATGACCTCCGAATTTATTTATGTATTCTTATATATTTCGACATTAATCTCGCATTATACTACATAATTTTTATTATTCATAGCATATATTTTTGATTTTTCAAAAATATATGCCTATTATCCTTCAAAAAACTAAAAAAACCCCTTGACCTTGACGTTGCGTAAAGGTGTATATTAATTTTGTCAGGAGGTGAAAACGTGGAATATACAGTGCAAAAGTTAGCAAAACTTGCGGGCATCAGCAGCAGAACTCTTAGATATTATGATGAGATTGGAATTCTTAAGCCGGCAAGAATCAGCTCATCAGGATATCGTATATATGGCAAGGCTGAAGTAGACCTGTTGCAGCAGATACTTTTTTACAGAGAGTTGGGTGTAAGCCTTAATGAAATTAAAAAGATTATTTCGTCTCCGTCTTTTAACGCCAGCAATGCTCTTAAGGAACACCGCAAGCAACTCCTGGCCAAGCGAGAACAACTGGATTTATTAATTGCCAATGTTGACAAAACAATAGCGGCAATGGAAGGGAGAATCAATATGTCGGACAAAGAAAAATTTGAAGGCTTTAAGCAAAAATTAATTGATGATAACGAGAAAAAATACGGAAAAGAAATCCGGGAAAAGTACGGCAATGAAGTAATCGATAAATCCAATAAGAAGGTTAAAGAGATGACTTGCGAACAATACGCTGAAGCTGAAAGGCTAAGTGAAGAAATACTCTCTACCTTAAAGGAAGCAATGAAAACAGGAGATCCTGCCGGTGAACTGGCCCAAAAAGCTGCCGATTTACACCGTCAATGGTTATGCTTATATTGGGATAGTTACTCAAAGGAAGCCCATGCAGGCCTTGCCCAAATGTATGTATGTGACGAAAGGTTTACCGCTTATTATGACAAGGTTCAACCCGGTGCAGCTGCTTTCTTAAGGGATGCAATTCTTATTTACACGGGTATGAAAGGGGAATGTAAGTAATTTTGTGTATCATAATTTATGTAATCCTTCTTTAGCAAGTAAATTTTAGTTGACAAGGTTTACAGAATATTGTTTTTTATTGCCTTTCCATTGTATATTATTGCCGTAT
>Ga0134092_1000135_pt1 | contig 73536 bp, 58 predicted proteins | sample 3_6taG_FD_94454 | JGI IMG/M metagenome (GOLD analysis project Ga0134092, IMG submission 94454) | Switchgrass degrading microbial communities from high solid loading bioreactors in New Hampshire, USA - 3_6_20_6_A3 metaG | ecosystem: Engineered > Bioreactor > Semi-continuous > Anaerobic >... | reverse complement strand
AGACATATCTCTAGCTATAGGCCAAACTGTTTCACTTAAGAAAGGTATGTGTAATTTAGTTCCTATTGTGTTTAATATAGTACCAATTAATAATGAAGCAAAAAGACCTTGAGCCATTAATCCCATGGCATCAATCAAATATCTTTTAACAGATATTTCGATATTCTTTCTTTTCAGAAAGCTTTGCTTTGTAGCTGCTGTTGCGTTTTTAGTTTCACTCAACAAAATTACCCCCCAAATTTATATTTTTTATGCCCATATAAAAGTTCTCAGATCGCTAAGAACAAAATATGGGACTTTAAAAGGCTGCTTTAAGTATTAATGCTTCAAAATAAAAGCTCTATCAGCAAAATCAATTATTACTGCGCAGTAAAAAATTGATATCTCAAAAGGTATATAGTATTATTTTTGGTTTAATGCTTCCAATATATCATGTTGTGTTATAGGAAATTTATTTATTCTAATTCCTATAGCATCTTCTATTGCACTAGCTATAGCAGGAATAACTGGTATAAGAGCTGGTTCCCCTACTCCCTTAGCACCAAAAGGACCTGTTAAGCTAGGTTCTTCAACAATTATAGGATATATTTCTGGAGTATCCATCATTGTATCTATTAGATATTTTGAGAAGTTAAGATTTGTAACTCTTCCATTGCTTACTTCTGCTTTTTCTAGCAATGCAAAACCTTTACCCATCATTACTCCACCATGAATCTGCCCTTCAATCATTTGTCTGTTTATAGCTTGTCCTACATCATGAGAAGAAACTACTCTTAATACGTCTACTACACCTGTTTCTGTATCTACTTCTACTTCAACTATTGCAGTAGCATAAGAATAAGCTTCATAAGGAATACCTGCCATTGTCTCTGGATCTAAGTAAGTTGTATTAGGGTTGTATGCTCCACTTCCAACAGCAAGTCTACCTCTCTTCTTCAATTCTCCCATTAAATCTATATATTTTATACAATTTTCAGGGTTCTCACTATCATAGACTAAACGATTTTTTGCAATAATCTTTTCTTTATCTACATTTAAAACTTCACTTGCTACTTCTAAAATTGTTTCCTTAGCCATTTTTGCAGCTAATCTACAAGCATTTCCAGAAATATAAGTTTGCCTACTTGCAGAAGTTGCGCCACCCTCTGGTGTCACACCTGTATCTGCAACAGTTACAAATACATCTTCGTAATTTAATCCTAATTCTTCAGCAACTATTTGCGCCATAACAGTCATTGCACCTTGTCCTATATCTGCACAGCCTGCTAAAACGGTAGCTGTAGCATCTGAATGAACTTCCACAAAAGCTGAAGCTGGATTTGGTAATCCTGTATTACCTATTCCATACCACATGCATCCAATTCCTATTCCTTTCTTTTTCATAGCTACTTAAGTTCACCTCCTCTGTTAATCATACCTAATTCCATTGATTTTTCTAAAGCAGCATCTATTGTAGTAGTAATACCAACACTATTAGTTAATTCTTGCCCTGTAGCTATTACACTACCTACCTTCTGTGCATTTATTCTTCTAATTTCTATCCTATCCATTCCTAGTTCTTTTGCTAAAGCATCCATTTGAGCTTCATGAGCTACTGCTACTTGTGGAACTCCAAAACCTCTAAAAGCTCCTGCCATTGGGTTATTTGTATAAACAAATGTAGCTACTGCTCTAACATTTGGAATTTCATATGGTCCTGTACAATGAACTAACGCTCTTGTAAGAACTGCTGGGCCATATGAAGCATATGCACCTGTATCACTAAAGATTTCTACATCTGTAGCTAATAGTTTTCCATCCTTTGTAGCACCTGTCTTGAACCTCATTTTCATTGGATGTCTTTTACTTGACACAAGCATAGACTCTTCCCTTTTTCTTATCATCTTAACAGGCTTCTTAGTATAGTATGATAAAAGTGCAACGTGACATTGTACAGAAATGTCAAGTTTTCCTCCAAATCCTCCTCCTGTGACAGCTTGTACAGCTCTTACTCTATTTTGAGGCATATTTAGCATCCTAGCTACTTCTCCTCTATCAAAGTGAGGATTTTGAGTAGAACTCCATATTGTCATTACTCCATTTTCATATTTTGCTACCCCTGCATCAGGTTCAATAAACATGTGTGCTAAATATGGGGTTTCATATGTGTTTTCAACTATTACATCGCATTTCTTAAATGCTTCTTCAACATCTCCATATATTAACTGCTTCTTTTGAAGAATGTTTGAATTCCCATGTATTTTTGGTGAATCTTCTCTAAGAGCGTCTTCAATAGTAAATATAGGCTCTATTTCTTCATATTCTACCTCTATTAGATTCACAGCTTCTTCAGCAATCTCCCTTGTCCTTGCAGCAACAAGAGCAATTGCATCGCCTATTCTCCTTACTTTATCATCTACTAATACCGGCTCATCTTTTATAATTATTCCAACTCTGTTTCCACCTGGAATATCTTTAGCTGTAAGTACACATTCAACTCCATCTAGTGCTTCTGCTTTACTTGTGTCTATTCTCTTTATATATGCTGATGCTACATCACTTCTTTTTACAGCTGCATAAAGCATATCCTCCATTTCAATATCAGCTGCAAACAGAGCTTTACCTGTTACCTTTTCTAAAGCATCCTTTTTAATAGGACTTTTTCCGACAACTGCAAAATCTTTCACTTTTTCCCCTCCTTACTTAACATTTAGAAGCTAATTCAACGGCTTCAATTATTTTCACATATCCAGTACATCTGCATAAGTTTCCTGCCATGGCTCTTTTAATCTCTTCTCTAGTTGGATTTGGTTTTTCCATTAAAAGCGCCTTTGCTGAAAGAATCATACCAGGTGTACAGAATCCACATTGAACTGCACCAGCTTTAATAAATGATTCTTGAAGTTTATCTAATTCTCCATTTTTTGAAAGACCTTCCAATGTTATTACACTACAACCATCTACTTGTGCTGCTAATACAGTACATGAAGTAACCGCTTTCCCATCTAAAATAACAGTACAAGCTCCACATTCTCCTTCTCCACAGCCTTCTTTCACACTTGTAAGGCCTAAATCTTCTCTCAACATATCAACTAATCTTTTTTTAGAATCAACTTCTACAGTGACATCCTCGTAATTTAAGTTAAAATTAATTTTTACTTTACTCATTTCTCAAGCCTCCTATATTATTCAATATTCAGGTCTGAAAGAATGCTATCAAAAGTTGTCTTAGCAATTCCTACTATGCTCTTACTCTTGTAATTAGCACTCCTTAGCCTATTAGGAGATCCTTCTAAAATAGTGTTGTAAATAAGCGTTGACATGTCATCTAACAGTCCATATAAGTTTTCCCTATTTAGCTCTTTCCCAATTATCTTTTCTTCAATTGTAGGGATTCTCATAGGATGTTTTGCAACAGCTCCTAATACAAATTGAGCCTTAGTGCACCTATTTAACTCATCTTTTTCAATTAGAGCTCCAAAACTTAATACGACAATAGCTAATGCCTTTCTTCTTCCAAGCTTAGTAAAGCATGTAGCTGTATTTTCACTTGGTTTTTCAAAGAATATTTCTGTCAAAACTTCATCTTTTCTAATCTTTGTTTTCCCATTATCATAAAAATCTACAAGCCTCATAGTTCTCTGGCCTTTTTTGCTTGTAAGCACAACTTGTGCATCTAATCCTGTTAAAGCTGCTACTGAATCTGCTGCAGCAGAAGCATTTACAATGTTCCCTCCAACTGTACCTAAGTTTCTAATTTGTGTTGAGCCTACCTCACTGCAAGCCTTAGCTAAAATCTTAGCATTGTCATTAATGATCTGATTTCTTTCTAATTCAGTGAAAGTCATCATAGAGCCTATTTTTATATATCCTTCTTCCTCTTTAACATATTTCAGCTCTTTTATCTTGTTGATATTAATTACTTTAGTAGGCTTGACTCTGCCTGAACGTATATCTAAGACTATATCTGTTCCGCCGGCTATTATATGAGTATGCTCATCAGCACTCTCTAATAGATCTAAAAGTTCATCTAATGTTTTTGGCGAAAAGTATTCATAAGAAATCATATTTCCCCTCCTATTTTAGAAATTTTATTATGAAACCTGATAATTGCTCTAAAATAATCACTAAAAGTTTCACAATATTTTTATATTGCAACTTCTTTGCCAAGTCTTTAAAACCACAGAAATTATTTTCGCATTTATTCACTTTATCTTATATAAAACAAAGATTTTATTCCTAAAAATAGTAATACTGTATTTTGTATGCAATTAAGTCGTCGATATATTTATTAAAAAGTTAATCAACTTAGTTTAGCTTATATTGAAATTTTTTACAAACAATCCAATTACTTTGTAAACACAGTGCTATAATACCAAATTTTATGTGTTAATTTTTAATTTATTTATAAAAAAATATTTCATCTTTGAAATTTTTTTTAATAATTCTACTTGTCATACATATATGCTTAAAAAATATGCATTTCACATGTGAAATGCATATTTCGTTAGTGTAATACTTTTATTCTGTAATACCTAACTGACTCATTTTTCTCCATAAAGTAGTAGTACTTATTTTTAGGTATTCTGCAGTCTTTGATTTAATTCCACCATTTATCTCAAGAGCTTTTAAAATTATTTCCCGCTCATATTTCTTAAGCATTTCATCAAGCCCTTCTTCACCAATCTCAGCAACACTACAATTTTCTCTAATATTTCTAGGTAAGTGTTCTGCTCTAATTATTCTTTCATTCCCTATTATATTAAATGCCTTTTCAATACAGTTCATCAGTTCTCTAATGTTTCCAGGCCATTCATAATTAACTAATATATTTAGAGCCTTGTCATCTATACCTTCAACAAATTTACCAAAAGTTATATTCATCTTTTTGATTGCATGGTTGACTAATAGTGGAATATCTTCCCTTATATATCTTAAAGGAGGAAGCTGTATATCAAGAACATTTAACCTATAAAATAAGTCTCTTCTAAATTTTCCTTCTCTTACTAGTTGATCCAAGTCTTTATTACAAGCTGATATAATACGAATATCTAGCTTAATAGTCTTATCACTGCCTATTCTTTTGACTTCTCTCTCTTGTAGAACTCTTAATATCTTAGATTGAAGTTCTAAGTGCATTTCACTAATTTCATCTAAAAATAGAGTACCGCCATTAGCTTGTTCAAATACTCCTGAAGAGCCTCCCTTTTTGGCCCCTGTAAAAGCTCCACTTTCATATCCAAAAAAACTGCTTTCCATGAGGTTTTGCGGTATAGCAGCACAATTTATAGCCACAAAAGGCTTGTTACATCTTGCACTTGCATTATGAATAGATTGCGCAAAAACTTCTTTTCCTGTTCCAGTTTCACCAGTTATTAAAACACTAGAATTAGATTGGGCCGCAATTTTAGCAATTTCCTTGGCTCTTTTTATTTCACTGCTTTCCCCTATAATATCATCAAAATTATATTTGGCAGTCTGGTACTTCTTTATTTCATTCATTAAATTCTGATTTTTTAGCACATAGTCTTCATTGTTAAATCCAAACCCGAAATCCTTTCCTATGGGAATTCTAACTGCGCTTGCACCGCTAATATAGTTAGATTCACCAATTACAGGTTTTTGCTTCTTCATAGCTTCATTCGCATCTTTACTAATAGTACCTAAGAACTTAGTATTTACTTCTCCATTAGAATTTACTGAAGCCAGTCTTTTACCTTCACTGTCAAAAACTACTGCTTCTCCACCAGCTACCCTAGCTATAAAAGGAAGGGCTTCAATAAGTGAATTCTTTAACAAATTACTGTACTTTACTCGTTCAACATTACTGCAACATAAGACATAGTCTCCAATAGGTATACACCAAGTTTCTGCACCATATTCAAGTTGAGACATTCCATATACTGCCTCCTGCCTTTCAGCTGCCTCTTTAGCCAAATCATAATATATTTCTCTTAATTCTGTGATCTCTTTGCCTGTAGAATCTACTGTTTTTATCCTTTTTCCACTCCTATCAGTAAGTGCAGCATATCCAGATGTGACCTTAGCTATAATTGGAAGTGAACCAAGTAAAGTATCAAATAATTTACTCATCAAAATACACCTCGATTTTACTTGACATATTCTTTGTAGATTTGACATTTTTCAATATAATAATTATAGCAAAATATCTCGTCTATGGATATAAAAGTATTTAAATTCGCTTCTAAAAAATATTTTTTAACGAAAGTTTTTTTAACAGTTTTATTTTTAATAAAAAACTCATATAGTCAAACTCACTAGTCAAAAATTTATTAAAGTCTGATTTCTTCTTCTCTTAGTAATTGTAGTAATTGCAATTTTTATTCCATTTTCTATAACATTTTATAAAGCCTTATTTCAAATAAATAAAATAGAACCCAATATTAAAGGCTTAGAATTCATACATTCAGCATGAATTCTAAGCCCTTGACTATACTTATTTATATTTGTTAAGCCACTCAGTATAGCTAATATTTTCCCATCAGTAGAATTGACAGTGGACTAATTTTAATACCATCCTCTTAACTTCATAGCTTCTGCTACTCTCTTAATAGAAATCATATATGCTGCAGTTCTCATGTCCACATTATATTCTTCTGACAAGTCTATGATTTCATTAAATGCCTTAACCATTAATTGCTCTTGTTTTTGCTGTACTTCATCAAATGACCAGTAGTGGTTCATTAGATTTTGCACCCATTCAAAGTATGATACAGTAACTCCACCAGAGTTAGCTAGAATATCAGGCACTACAAATACTCCTCTTTCTTCAAGTACTTTACTTGCCTCAGGAGTAGTAGGGCCATTAGCTCCTTCAACTACGATTTTAGCTTTTATTTTATCTACAGTTTGACTTGTTATAGAGTTTTCTAGCGCACATGGTGCAAACAAATCGCAATCTACTCCAAATATTTCTTCTCTATCAAGTTCTTTTGTTCCATTTCCAAATCCTGTTATGAATCTATTTTTATTCTTGCCTGCATACTCCTTAAGTGCTTTGACATCTATTCCATTTTCATCAACTAGACAGCAGGAGTAGTCTGAAATCGCAACAACCTTTGCTCCTAGCTCTTGAGCATATAATGCAGCGAAGCTTCCTACATTACCAAAGCCTTGAACTGCTACTCTTAAGCCTTTCATTTCTAAGCCTTTTTTCTTAGCTGCCTCTCTCATCATTAAAGCAACTCCGTATCCAGTTGCTTCATTTCTAGCTAGTGATCCTCCATAAGCAACAGGTTTACCTGTAATAATTCCAGGAACATTTTCTCCTCTTATCTTTGAATATTCATCAGCCATCCAACACATTGTCTGTGGATTAGTACCTACATCTGGTGCAGGAATATCTTTCTTCTCTCCAATAATAGGAGTTATAGCTGTTATGTAAGCTCTGCAAAGTCTCTCTAACTCACCTTGAGATAGTTCTGCTGGGTCAACAATAACTCCGCCTTTCCCTCCACCATATGGAATTCCAACTACTCCACATTTAAATGTCATCCATGCTGATAAAGCTTTAACTTCATCAAAGTTAACTGCAGGATGGAATCTTATTCCTCCCTTTGCTGGGCCAAGAGCATCATTGTGCTGTGATCTATAGCCTGTAAAAATTCTAATGCTTCCGTCATCCATTCTAACTGGGAAGTTTACTTCAAGTGCCCTTATAGGTTGCTTAAGTATTTCGTAAACAGCATCTTCTAGACCTAGTTTGTCACAAGCAGACTTTATCTGTTGTTGAACAATTTCAAAAGGATTTAAAGTTTTTTCAGCCATTTTTGTTCCTCCTTTTAAAGTTAATTATTTGTAATATTAACATAGTTAAGTCCCTATGTTAAACATCTTTAATAAGAACTCAAAATGTTAAGCAAAGATGGTTAAACGAAGCTACTAAAACATTTGAATAAAAACTGTTGTATAACGTTTTCCTTACCCCCATTACTACATGTGGATTATAACATAAAATTTGTTATAAAGTAAACAAGTATTAACTTTTTATCATTTTTTCCGTAATTAAATTAGTTAATCTATTTTCTTATAGTAAAGTAAAATATTATTAAGTTTTTCGTCGAAATTTTTATTTTTTTGCTTTTTTATATCTTAAGTTCTATTTGATTTCCAAAAAATATATAGTACAATACTATTAAAAATCTCCCTAACAATAAATTATTCTTCCATATAATAAATTAATTTTGTTATAGGAGGAATAAAAATGAAAAAAAACAAACTAAGTAATAGCAATCTAAACAATGGAAAGAAAAAAACTATTAAAACCAGAATAATCAGTGCTATATTAGCCTGTACTATTTCATTAGCACTAATTATTAGCCTAATAAGTATATTTCTCAGCAGTAATACGATTATGAAAGCTGCAAAGGAAAACATTCAACTAACTGCCGATGCTAATGTAAACGAACTAGAACAAAACATTAAACATTTTGAAAACACAGTAAACATCATAAGCTCAACAATTTCTAGTATTGAGGATATTATCTCTACTATAAACAGTCCGGAGGCCACAGAACACTTTTTAAATGACATAGAGACTTTAATAAAAAATATGGCAAAAACAGACAAAAATATAGGCGGAATATTTGTTTATTTTAGACCAGATTTAACAGAAGATTTTATTTATTTAGATTACAGAAGCGTCAACGGAACTGACAAGTTTGATAAAATAACAGATGTCAAAAAAGATGATTTTGTTCAGAAAAAAGACAGTAATCTTTGGTTCCATGATGTAGTAGATAAAAAGAAAAGTATATGGTCTCATCCATATATAGACGAAAAAACTAACTCTGAAGTAGTAAATTATTCAGCACCTATTATAGTGAATAATGAAGTAATAGGCGTCGCTGGAATAGTAATTTCCTTTGAAAACTTTAGAAATCTTGTAGATAAAATCGAAGTTTTCGATACTGGATATGCTTTTCTTTTAAATGAAGAGTATGATTATCTAGTTCATCCGACTCTTACTGTAAATGACAATATAGGAACTATCAACAATGGACAGTATAAATATATTGTTGAAGATATTGAGAAAAACGGCAGAAATGTTTTAAATACAGTTTTTGGAGGAGAGAAAAAGCTATTAGGCTACAATAAGACTAGCAACGGATATACTTTAATAGTTATTGCACCAGTATCTGAAATATACAAAGACGTATATTCTCTAGCATTTACTCTTTTATTGATCTCAATTTTAGGAATAGCACTAGCAGTTATAATTGCCTTTTTAATTGGAAGCAAAATTTCAACACCTATATCCAATCTGACAAAACTCATAAATAAAACTTCTGAATTTAATCTCGAAGAACAAGATGATGATAAAAACAGCAAATTACATATTCGCAAAGATGAAATAGGAATAACGTACTCATCAATAATGCAAATGAGAAACGCATTAAGAGAAATAGTACATAAGATTTCCAATAATTCTGGTCAGTTAGCTCTTTATTCAAAAAGGTTAGTAACTGCAACTGATGAAACCTCTGTATCCCTTCAGGAAATAGCTAAAGCAATAGAGGAAATGGCAGCAGGTGCAACTGAACAAGCTAAACAGACTCAAGAGGGTACAGAGCAGTTATTGGTACTTGCTAATGAAATAAACAGCATAGAAGAAAGTTCTTCTACATTAAAAAACCTTTCAGATGAAATGGGAAAACAAAGCATGGAAGGTCTTGAAAAAATAAAAGTTCTTCAAGAAAAGTTTAGATTAAATGCCGAGCTTGCTATGGAAGTGTCTAAAAATATGTACAATTTATCTGAACAGTCTAATTCCATCCACAATATAGTAAGCACAATTCAATCTATATCTGAACAAACAAATTTACTTGCATTAAATGCTTCTATTGAGGCAGCTCGAGCAGGAGATAATGGTAGAGGATTTGCCGTCGTTGCAGAAGAAATCAGAAAATTGGCTGAACAATCAGCACGATATTCAAATGATATTGAAAGCATTATAACAGATATACAGAAAAGCACATATAAAACTAAAGAAAATGTGGAAGCGTTCAATGAAATCTTTAGAGAGTCAAACATTGCAATGGATGAAAATAGTAAAGTCTTTAAATTAATCTATGACTCCATAGAAAAATCCATCGAGCAAATAAATACTCTTTTAGAAAAAGTAGCTACAGTAAATAAAACTAAAAACAGCGTAGTTTCTTCCATCGAAAGTATTGCTGCAATATCCGAAGAATCAGCATCTTCTACTGAAGAAGTATCTGCTACTACCGAAGAACAAACTGCTACAATAGAAACTATTGCTCAAATGGCCGTAGACTTGAAAAATGTTGTTGAGGAACTGGATACTCTCGTAAGCAAATTCAAACTATAAAAAAACATTATTTGTCCCTTCTATAATAGGGTGAGATTGTATTTAATCTCACCCTATTACTATATTCTGCCCTAATATAATTTTCTCCTTATCTCTTAAGCACTATTTACGCAACACATTATTCGTCTATTTCTAGCACAACTACTATGTCCTCTACTAGTGCAATATGCAAATAATTAATACTATACTGTGACAGATATATTTGAAACATTTATTAAAGCAAATAAAAAACTAATACTCATATTCTTTATATAATATTTACGTAGATGTATTTTTTATTATAAAGACTTGTATTAAATTTGAATTAATTATGAATTGGAATATCATATTTATTAAAAAAACTACATAATTCTTCCTTTTAAAATATATATTTGATATAATGTAGTATACTATTTAGATAAATGTAACATACTTATTTTTACAAATATGGGGGGAATTATTCAGGTGGCAACTATAACTTTTAACAAAAGGGAAAACATAGGAATATCAAATCCAATTTTTTCACAGATAAGAACTACAATTGAAACATTATTCTATGGAAACAATGTTACTAGGATAAATTCTTTAAAAGAAGCATACAAATTAGCTAAAAACTCACCTGGAACTGTAATAACAGATATGCCTGTATATAGGCCTGAGGAAATTGGATTAGATGAAGATACTAAAATTCTATTATTTAATGATGGAGCTGTAACTGGAAGATGTGCTGCTGCCAGACGAATTATTGGGGAAGTAGATATTGATACAGCTAAGTATGCAGAAATAATCAGAGAAGCCGGATATAGAACAAGGTATAGAAAATTATACCATGCACAAGCTTATATTGGGCTAGATAAGGACTTTATGGTAAAAGCTCATTTATTAGTACCTGAAGGACATGAAAATATACTATATAATTGGCTATTAAATTTTCAATATATAAATGAAAAATATATAGATATGTATAAAAACTCAACTCAATTAGAAAACGAAGGGGACATCTATATTTTCTCTGACCCTGATTGGGAAAATAAAGATTTTCCTATGGGATTATCAATATTTGACCCTGAACATAATTGTGCTTGCATATTAGGTATGAAATATTTCGGCGAACATAAGAAGGGAACTCTTACATTAGCTTGGGGAATAGCTAATCGCAATGGATATGCAAGTTGTCATGGTGGATTAAAAAGATATAATCTAGATAATGGTCAAAAATACACAATAGGAGTTTTTGGCCTTTCTGGCTCTGGAAAATCTACAATTACTCATGAAAAGCATGGAGGTAAATACCAAATTACTATACTGCATGATGATGCCTATATAATTTCTACCGAAAAAGGATATTCTATCGCATTAGAACCATCATATTTTGACAAGACTCAAGATTACCCTGTTAACTCAGAGGCTAATAAATATTTAATAACTGTTCAAAACTGTGGTGCAACCTTGGATGAAAACGGAAAATGTGTCATTGTAACAGAAGATTTAAGAAATGGAAACGGTAGGGCAATTAAATCAAAACTATGGGCAGATAACAGAGTAGATAGAATAGATGAACCAGTAGACGCTATTATATGGCTTATGAAGGATCCAGTTTTACCACCAGTTGTTAAAATAAATGACCCAGTATTAGCATCCACAATGGGAGCTACTTTAGCTACAAAAAGAAGTACTGCTGAAAGATTAGCAGACAACGTAGATAGAAACGCTCTTGTCATTGAACCTTATGCGAATCCTTTTAGAACTTATCCTTTAAGCGATGATTATAATAAGTTCAAGGAATTATTTGAAAAAAGGAATGTAAGCTGCTATATATTTAATACAGGCTCTTTCTTGGATAAAAAAATTCCTAAAGAAGTGACGTTGAACGCCTTAGAATTAATAGTAACAGGAAAAGCAAAATTAAAGCCTTGGGGAACTCTTTCTAATATAGAATACCTTCCAATAGATGGATTTGATAGACAGATGGATGAAGAATATATTAGTTTAATAAATAATAGCATTAATTATCGTATCGATTTCCTAGAATCACTTACTAAAACTAAAGCTGGGAGGGATAAGCTTCCTGAAGAAGCACTACAATCTCTATACAAAATTAAAGATGGACTAGCAAATTGTAATAAAATAAGGGCCTTTGATGAGGCGGCTGCAACAGCAGAATAAAATTCATTTATTTCATATAAAGGAAGTATCGCAAAACTACTAAAAGCAGTCAGCGATGCTTCTTTTTTTCTTGAGTTAAAAAAACAACTATAAAGCTTAGCTGATACTTTCTACTGCCATTCAGATTGGCTGATTTAAGGTATCCAAATTCAAAAATTTACATAGAAAAAACTGAAGCTCAATGAGCTTTATTTACTCATTAGACTTCAGTCCTTTTTTAGAAAGGCTACATACATAAGCTTAAACCAATACTCTAAAACCACCAATTTCGTAAATAAGTTATAATATAATAATATAGTAGTTTTTAAACTTTATAAATCTTATTTATGAAACAGAATCAATTTTCTCACAGTTATATTAACAGCTAAAATATTCAGTGAAGTCATATTCTCTACTTCATAAATAATTCTCTCCTGTAAAAGCTTGATTAATGGAATTATTGGATTACCATACATAACTTCAACGTTAAGGCTTATAATAATTCCTTGCTCTATGCTTTTTATTTGTATCCCATAGGCCTTTGATATCCCAATAACCTTACTAGCTGCATGCCTTATTAAGTCTTTTATAACACCATCAGAAATAGTATATTTTCCATGATAACTAAAAGTAGGTCTTACTACTGTTTTTTCAAATACTTGTTCTTTTTGATTTTCTTTTTTCCTCCATATTCTTAAACTATCTATAAAGTAGCCTGAAAAATCCTTTTTTATTTCAAAAGTAGGCACAGGAATTACATGCTTGCCTTCTTTTTTTCTAAATCTTCTTGCAGTACTTATTTCTTCTTCTGTAGAAATATCCTCTATATATATTCTTTCACATACTTCTGGAAGATTAAGTGTCCTTGTTATTTTATCTATCATTTTGTCCGATGTACCTAATATTAATATCCTTGAAGGGTTATACTTTATTATTGCGCTTTTCACTTCTAATCTATGACCTGTATCCATAAATACTGCCCTTCTAATAGCGCTAACTATAGTTTTTTCTCTCTTTGCAGATTTCCCAGCTACTATCTTGTTTCCTCTTATTAAAAGGCCATCATCTATTATATACTCTATATCCTTTTCCTTAGCTAATGCTATGGCCTTATAGCTCTTTCCTGTACCACTATGCCCTATAAGCGCTATTATCTCCATTTAAACTCCTCCAAAATGTAAGACTACAAGCAAATTGCATCATAGATTATTACTTTTATCATATCAAAAAAACAGCCTAAATTCTTATATTTTGAATTTTTTAATCTCTTCATTTAGTTTCAAGGAAAGTTCATTTAACTTGTTAGCTGCTTCCGCAACTTCATGTACAGCAGCAGACTGCTGTTCCATAGATGCAGACACCTCCTCAGAAGCTGCTGCAGTCTCTTCAGATATTGCTGATATGCTTTCAATTGACTCTACAATTTTATCCTTATCTCTGTTCATATCATTGACATAGTCATTAATCATTTCAATCTTCTGAGCCATTTTTTCTACTGCATCAGATATCTTAACAAAAGCATTATTTACCTCTAACACTGCCTGAGTTTGCTCTTTTGTTCTCACCCTCATATTTCTCATTGTATCTACAGTATGTTGGCTGTCATTTTGAATAGCCTCTATGATTTCCCTAATCTTATCTGATGAATCTCTAGAATCATATGACAGCTTTCTTATTTCATCAGCTACAACTGCAAAGCCTTTGCCATATTCTCCTGCTCTAGCTGCTTCAATAGATGCATTCAATGCTAATAAATTAGTCTGCTCAGCAATTGAATTAATAGTTTGAAGTATATCTCCAATGTATTTAATTTTTTCATCTAAATTGAATATCTCTTTTTCTACTTCATCTACAGCAATATTATTTAATTCTGTTTTAGAATGCAGTTCATCAACTATCTTAGCACTATTCATACTTGTTCCCAACACATCTCTAGCAACCTCAAACATTTCATTAGAACTATGGGTAAGTTCTGCAAATCTGTTATCAAGATTAGTCACTAACATAACCCCAGTTTCACAATCTTGAGCTTGATCTGAGGCTCCCTTTGCTATTTCCTCAATTGTTCTTGTAACTTCCTCTGATGATGCACTAGTCTCTTCTGCTGTAGCAGCTAAGTGTTGAGCAGAAGCAGATACTTCCATGGAAACCCTCTGAATTACTTCTATTAGATTTGAAAGATTATTTATCATGATATTAAAGTTCTCATTTAGAATACCTATTTCATCTTTTCTGTTATCACTAACTCTAATAGTAAAATCTCCATCTTTTACCCTCTGCATATTATTAGAAAGAGATATTATTGGTCGAGTTAAGGTTCTTGAGTAAATAAGTACAGAAATAATAGCTAATACTAGAGATATAAATCCAATAACAGATATATAGTATAGTATCCTAGCATTAAAACTTGATATATCATCTAAATAAACACTAGAAACTATTCTCCATCCTAAACTATCCATTACATTAATAGTTGCTAACTTCTTTTTCACAACACCATTTTCATCGCTTTTATACTCTATAAAACTTATATCACCAGATTTTATAGCTTCCAATAATTCTGGTTCAGAAGGAATCTCTCCAATCAAATCCTTATTTTTATGTATGAGAACAGTACCTTCTTTATCATATATTATTAAATTCCCTTCTTTGCCTACAGTTATATTAGAAGGAAGTTTAGATAAAGTTTCTAGTTTAATATCTATTCCCAGCACACCTACTAATTTGCTTGAATCTATATTATCATAGACAGGTACTCCTGCTGTTATAACTAATTCTTTAGTTGCTGTATCTATATATGGATTTGTCCATATTAGTTCCCTATTATTTGCAGCTTCCATATACCAGTCTCTTTTTCTAGGATCAAAATCTGGAGGTAAGTCAGTTTTAGGATATATAAATACGTCACCATTTTTTGTACCTAAATAAATATTCGTAACATCCCCATAACTATCTATAAAATTCTCAAAGCTTTTCATCATCCAATGGGCACATTCCTCATCCACATATGCTAATTGAACATTTGAATCTGAAGCCATGAACTTTGCCCCTTCTTCAAATCTTTGAAAATACAAGTTTATTTCCCTATTTATTTCATCTGCAAGAGTTTTAGTCGAATCTTCAAATTGATTTTTAACAACATTTATGGAAGTAATATAAGCTCCTAAACCCAAAATAAGATTAGATAGAAAAATAATCAAGATAAATATGGTTATTAATTTCCCTCTAATTCCTAGTCTTATTCTTTTGCTATTTTTACTTTTTGCAGTCGCTTTTCTATGGTTATCCCTTCTCAAAAAATACACCTCCTCTATACTAAAAATTCAAAATATGAAAATAAATGTTATTATATAAATAATACATTATTAGTTATACCTAAATCAATATATTTTTCAACAATTATCACCAATTTATAAAAAATTTTTTCAAATAATTACATTTTATACTAATAATCTCAACTAAGCTCAATAAAAAAGAGGTTATATCATATCTAACCTCTTTCTATTATTTAATATGTTTATCTAGTTTTGCTTTTTAGTTCTCTAAGTATTTTCTCAGGTGTCATAGGCAAATCTCTAACTCTAATCCCTGCCGCATTATATATGGCATCTTGAATAGCAGGAGAACATGTATTTACCACTACTTCCCCTATGGATTTTGCACCAAAAGGCCCTGTTGGTTCATAGCTTTCTGCAAACTCTACTATAATATTTCCTATATCCTTTCTTGTAGGAATTTTATAGTTCATTAGATTATTAGTAATCATTTTGCCTCTTGAATCAATTTTAACATCCTCGAAAAGTGCCATCCCTATTCCCTGCACAATTCCGCCCTCTGCTTGAGTTCTTGCAAGATTTGGGTTGACTACTGTACCAACGTCTAATACTGCTGCAAAGTTTATCACATCAACTTTACCTGTTTCTAAATCTACTTCAACTTCTGCAAACCCTGCCATGTAAGGTGGTGGTGATTTATGACAAACATAGGAATCAGACGCTACAAGCTGTTTCTGAGAATACATTAATTTTGTAGCTAATTCTTCTAAAGATATAGCTTTGTCATATCCTTTAACCCTTATGAATTCTCCGTCGAATTCAACCTTATCAACATCAGTTCCAAGGTTTCTCGCACCCTCTTCTTCAATAAGCCTTCGCATTTTTTCAGCTGCTTTTTTTACTGCATTTCCAGTTACATATGTTGTACTTGATGCATATGCACCACCATCAAATGGGGTAATATCTGTGTCAGAAGATACAATATTAATTTTATCAAAAGAAACTCCTAATCCTTCAGCACAAATTTGTGATAATATTGTATCACTGCCTGTTCCTAAATCTGTTGCTCCTACAAGTAATGTAAATGACCCATCATCACATAAGTTTATTGTAGCAGATCCCATATCTACATTAGCTATACCAGAACCCTGTCGTCCTATGGCCATACCTATTCCACGGACTCTGTTTTTATCAATAACTTTCCTAGGATACTTTTCATCCCATCCGATTAATTCTTTTCCTCTATCTATACAATAATCAAGAGCACAGCTTTCAACAATCTCAGTTGGTGCTGTACTTTTAATCCCATTAAAATTAAACTTGATTGCAGCCTCGCCCTGCCTTATCATATTCATTTTTCTAATATCTATAGGACTAATATTGAGTTCATGAGCTAACTCATTCACTGCACTTTCTACAGCATATATGCCTTGAGTAGCGCCATATCCTCTAAAGGCTCCGCTTGGAGTATGATTAGTATATACTACTTTTCCTTTAAACCTTGCTGCTTCAACTTTATTATATAGATTTAATGACTTCATTCCTGCTTGAAGGAATACGGAATAAGCATGTTCTCCATAAGCTCCTGTGTCAGAAAGTCCCTCTAAATCTATGGCTCTAATTTTACCATTTCTATCTGCTCCAATAGTAACATCAAATCTCATAGCATGTCTAGGACTTCCTGCTTCAAAAACTTCTTCAGTAGAATATATAATCCTAGATGGCTTTCCTGTTTTGAGTGTTACCAAGGCAGTATAAAACTCTGAGTTAGCTGTTTGTTTGGCTCCAAAGCCTCCTCCTATTCTAGGCTTTATTACCCTTATTTTGTTAGCTGGAATTTGAAAAGCTCTAGCTAAAAATCTTCTGACGTGAAATGGTATTTGAGTCGAGTCTATTATGACAAGTCTTCCTCTTTCGTCAATATATGCTGCTGATCTAAATGACTCAAGCATAGTCTGGTGTGTAGCTTGAGTATAATATCTTCTCCTAATAACCACTTCACAATCATCTAATACTTTATCCACATCTCCCATTGCTATATCTACTTTAGCAGCTATGTTTTTATCTGCTTCAAGACCTACATCAACTTTACATTCGATTTTATCTCCAGAATGAATTACAGATTTATGTCCTTCTGCTTTTTCAAAATCAAGTACTGGTTCAAACACTTCATATTCTACTTTTATAAGTTTCAAGGCTTTTTCTGCTGATACTTCGTCTACTGTAGCCACTATAGCCACATCATCACCTATGTGCCTTACATACTCATCTAGTATGAACTTATCATACATTGATGGTTCTGGATAGGCTTGTCCTGCCCTTGTAAAAGGAACTTTTGGCACATCTTTATAAGTAAATGCACATTCTACTCCTGGCAGTTTTAAGGCTTCGCTTGCATCAATTGATTTTATTCTTGCAAATGCATAAGGACTTCTTAACACTTTTACTACTAATGCATTTTTAGGTATAATATCCTCGGTATATGTAGGCTTTCCCATAACTAGCCCTAAACCATCAACCTTAGGTATTGATTGATTTACTACCTTCATCGTTTCACCCCCAAGTATTTCTTTATTGCAGTTAGCTGTCCAACATACCCAGAGCATCTACAAAGATTTCCCATAAAATAATCTAATATTTCTTCATCTGATGGATTTTCATTTTCATTTTTTAAGCCTATCAATGTCATTACAAAGCCAGGACTACAATATCCACATTGATCTACTCCTTCATCCATAAGAAGCTTAGCAATCTTTCTGGCTTCTTCTTCTACTCCTTCCACAGTAGTAATTTTATGTCCTTCTGCTCTTGCTGCAAGGTAAGAACAGGAATGAACAGGTTTGCCATCTACTAAAATTGTACACACGCTGCAAGATGTTGTATCGCATCCTCTTCTAACACTTAAAAATCCATATCTTCTCAATACATCAAGAAGATATTCATGGGGTTCAAAAATTAGCTCTCTATCTTGATTATTTATATTGACAATTGCTTTCATTTAACCACCTCCATAATAGCCCTTTTCACAAGCACCCTACATAACTCTTTTCTATATTCTGATGATGCTAAGTAATTTGAGCCAAATGATAGGCTTTCACAGCATATCTCTGCTGCTTTTAAGGCTATATCTTCATTTACAGAAGAATTAGAGTTCAAGAATTCTGCTGTTTCATACGCTAACATTGCAGCCTCTGGTCTTGCACCAACAGCAACCTTATATCCATTTTTATTCTTTGTCACTGCCACATTAAGAATTGAGAAATCACCAGCAGATTTTCTCAAAGATTTATATGAAGATAGCGTGCTTTCTTTGGCTAATACTATTTTTATTAGTATATCCTTCCCATCTATTTTCTCCTTTAAATAATCCTCTAATCTCATTTCGCCAGATTTGTACAGTACAACCTTACACTCTAAAGCAAGAAGGGCAGTTATCAAATCTGAAAAACCATACTTGGGATATATACTTCCACCAACAGTTACGTAATTTTTAAACTGAACTCCTACAATTTCTCTTACAGAATCAGATATTAGGTTTCCAAAATACTTTTTTAAAATATCACTTTTTTCTATTTCCCTAAAAGTAGTCATTGCTCCTATTTCTACAGCTGTATCAGTTTCCTTGATAAAATTCAAATCTAAATCGCAAAGATCTATTATTAAATCTATATCCTTTGAGCTTAGTCTTAGAAAAGCTCCTCCTCCAATAACCTGTGAGTTTTCTCTATTAGTCAAGAGTTCATATGCTTCTCTGGTACTTTTTGGTCTTATATAATCATTTATCATTAACATTCTTATCACTCCTCTAGCCCCTAATCTACTAAATATATAGGGAGAGAAGTATTACACTCCTCCCCCTACCAGTAGTCCTAACTTTATTAATCTAATATTTCTACATCTATTAGCTTGTGATTTAAGACGTCTACAAGACCCATATCTGTCAATCCAAGGTTTGGTACAGTAGGAAGAGATATAAAGCTTAATATCATAAATGGTGCAGAAATAGTACATCCCAAGCTTCTTGCTGCTTCATCTGCATTAGCTATTTCTGCCATAACTTCATCTGCAGATTTTTCACTCATTAATCCTCCTATTGGAAGCTGCATTTTTGCGATTATCTTACCTTCATCAACTGCAACAAGTCCTCCCTGCATATCATGTATTGCATTAACTGCAACAGACATATCTTCATCATTAGTTCCTACTGAAACTATATTATGGTGGTCATGAGACATTGAATAAGCTAACGCTCCTTTTTTAAGTCCAAATCCTCGAACAAATCCTATTCCTACTCCTCCTGTTTTTCCATATCTTTCAACTACAGCAAGTTTCAAAATGTCATTGTCTACATCATTTTTAATGAAACCATTTTCTACTGGAAGCTCCGCAGTCTTCCACTCATTTATTATTTGCTTATCAATAAGCTCAATTAAATTAACCTTGGTTTTGTTGCCATTAGATTTAGATTTCAATGCAAAGGATTCTGGTGTAATTGGGTTTTTAAACTTCACTGTTTCTTTTATCCATTGTGGATATTCACCAACTTTACATTCTTCTAGTAATTTGCCATCTTTAGCAACTATCTTTCCTTCAAATATGACCATTGTTGGCTTGATTTTATTTACATTTTCAGTGAGAATTATATCTGCTTTTCTACCTGGAGTTATACTTCCTATTTCGTCTTCTACTCTAAAATGCTTTGCTGCGTTTATTGTAGCCATTTGAATAGCTTTAATTGGAGGAACTCCAAGCTCTATTGCTCTATTAACATTGTAATTTATATGTCCCTCATCTCTTATTTCATCAGCATGCTTATCATCAGTACAGAATAAAAGATTATCATAATCTAAACCATTTTCAACAACTGCTTTCATTAGCTCATCTACATTTCTTTCTGAACTTCCTTCTCTAACCATTACTTTCATACCGAGTCTTAGTCTTGCTATAAGCTCTTCATAGTTAACGCATTCATGATCATCTGAAATTCCTGAGCTCGCATAGACATTTAACTCTTGTCCTAAGCGTCCTATAGCATGTCCATTTACAATTTTTCTCTTTTGGAGAGTAGAAGCTACTTTTTGGAGATATTCATCTTTAACAAAAAGTATTTTTGAAGGGTCAAGTTCTCCTAGACTTACACTTTCTGTCCACTCAAGTATCTCATCAACTTCCTTTGCTCCAAGTACTGCGCCAGTTGTTTCAAGACCAGGTGCTGTAGGAACTCTCGATGAAACTTCTATGACCATACGATATGGAAGCCTTGACATAGAACTTAACATAGACTTAAGTCCTGGTCCACCAGCTACATTTGCTATTTCCATAAGGTCTGCACATATTGTTGTAGTTCCCTGAGGAACCATAACACTTGCAAGAGCTTCTGGGGAAAGTAATGTAGATTCAAAATGCATGTGAGAATCTATAAAGCCCGGAACTGCATATTGACCCTTGCAATCGATGACTTCCTTTGCCTCTAATTTTACATCAGGATCAATGGATACTATTCTTTTATCCTTAATATAGATGTTAGTTGGATAGATTTCTGCTGAAAATACATTTACAAGATTTACATTTTCTAATTTCAAATCACAAGGGTGTTTACCAAGACCAGTTTCAACTATTGTTTTAATTTCCTCAAATGTTCTCATACTTAATCCCGCCTTTTTTATTTTAGTCTAGTTTTATTTTATAAGTATCTCTAATACTAAATATGCAAATAGTACAACTGTTAATATCCATATAGTCTTTGTGATTTCCTTCCTTTTACCTGCTGCTACTGTCGCTAATGTGTATCCTAATATTCCGAATAGGATTCCTCTATCTATACTAGAAGTAAAAGGCATTATAGCTGCAGTTAAAAATGCTGGAAAAGCACTAGAAAGATCTCCAAGCTCAATGTCTTTAAGTGGTTCAAGCATAAATACACCAACCATTACAAGAGCTGAAGCAGTAGCTATAGATGGTATCATTAAGAATAATGGTGATAATATTAAAGATGCAAAGAATAATATCCCCACAGTTACTGCAGTTAATCCAGTTCTTCCACCTTCTGCAATACCCGTTGTACTTTCAGCACCATATATAGTTACTGTATTTGTACCTAATATAGCTCCTACAAATGCTCCAAATGCTGATACGAATAAGGCTTTTCCTGCACCTTGTACTTCTCCTTTTTCGTTAACAAAACCAGCTTTTGTGCAAACTCCTAATAAAACACCTATACTATCAAATAAGTCCACAAATAAGAAGCTAAAAATTGCAAATAACACTCCAAGTATTGCTACTGCTGGTCCATCAAACATTCCTTTTAAAGACAATTGACCAAAGGTTGGTGCCAATGCAGTTATTGGATTTTCAAAAGCTATAATTCCACCAGTAGGCCATTGAGTATATGGAAGTCCTGTTGTTGGATCCTTAACAAATAGCCCTAAAATTGTCACTAAAAGTATTCCAATTAGCATTCCACCTTTGACTCCCTTTATAACTAGAACTGCAGTTACTGCTATTCCTATTAAAGCTAATATAACTCCTGGATTTGATAAATCTCCAAGTTGCACTAGCGTATCTGCACTTGGAACTATAATACCTGCCTGGGAAAGTCCAGTAAATGCTATAAAAAACCCTATTCCAGGTCCTATTGCATTTTTTATACATTGAGGAATCGCATCAATTATTTTTTGCTGAACTTTTAAAAAAGTCAATATTGTAAATGTAATCCCTGAAATAGCCACACATGCTAATGCATTTTGCCAAGAAAGACCTAATACACCAACAACATAAAAAGCAAAGTATGCATTTAATCCCATAGCTGGAGCTAATGCAAATGGGAAATTAGTAAGTAATCCCATTAAGATACATGCAAATCCAGAGGATACAGCTGTTGCCCAAAACACTGCTTTTACATCCATTCCTGTAGTTGATAGGATTGCAGGATTGACAGCAACAATGTAAACACAAGTCAAAAATGTAGTAAGCCCAGCTAAAATCTCTGTTTTTACATTCGTTCCGTTCTCCTTGAGCTTAAATTTTCTCTCTAGGAAACTTGTTTCTTTTGCTTTAGATACTGCTGTGCTCATAAAACTCCCCCTTTTATTTTTTTAGCAGCCTTGAAAACTTTAAACTGCTCATTATATTTACAAGAATCCCGATGCCTCTAAAAAATAGTTCTTAAAATTTCCCAAGGCAAGTTGAGATTCTAGTACAACCATAAAACAGATATCCTATTATGGTAATATGGTATTACCTTTATATTTAATAAAAAAATAAAAGCTAGAAAAGATAATATGGTATTACCTTTTCTTCTATAATATCATAATACTTTTGTTTAATCAATAACAATTACTATGATTTGTATGAAAATTACAAATTTTATATAAAAAAATTCTACTAATAATCCTTAAACTTAATATTTTTCTGGCGAATTGTATTAAATCTTATATAATTAGTATCATGAAACTCTATATCATATAATACTGGATTATTATCTTGATCATAATTAATTGTTTCTATAACTAAAAATACATCATTAGCCATATAATTAATATAATCATATTTGCTAGATATCTGTTCTTTTGTAGAAACTCTTAATTCTATCTTATCCCAAGTTACTATCTTTCCTGCTTTTTTTCTCAACAAATCGAATATAGATAATTTAGCCTCTTGATCAGTAACTTGTCCTCCAATTATGTCAATTGGAAACATGTCAATACAATAAATAGCAGGATGTTCATCTGCATAAAATATTTTCTCTACAACAGCAATCATATCATCATCTTTTATTTGAAGCTTATCTGCCACTTTATACCCTGCTGGCTTTACTTCAAAATTGACCATCTCAACATTTGCCTTATAGCCACTATCTATAATCATTTGCTCAAATTCTGTTCCTAAGGCAATATTTACATTCATTTGCAATGCTTCGGGATTTACAAATGTTCCTTTACCGTGGATTCTAAATATAATTCCTTCCTGCTCAAGGTCTGTAAGTGCTTTTCTTACAGTAACCCTACTTACTCCAAGACTTTGTGCAATAGAATCTTCTGATGGAAGTTTTGTGTTAAATTTTATATCCATTTTCTTTATATACTCATATAAATAACTTTTAACCTCATCGCTTAAATTCTTTTTCTTAAATGGTATAAAATCCATATTTATCCATACCCCTCTTATTTCATAATACTACTTAAATTATAGCATTTATATTAAACATATTGCATTATATTCTGTTTATTCATAACCTTTTTCACACTACTGGTAAAACAATCTCCTATACAAATTCAAACTTATTATCTTGTTACTAAAGGTAAAATATGCATGTTAAAATATTATATCAAATTTTTCTTTTCATTATAAGAAAAATTCATAATAAAGTATATTAACAGAATAACTTTTCTTAACTTCACAGTATTGGTCATTTTATTAAGAAACAAGATAATAAAATTTCTTAATTTGTTATAAAATTAAGAGGAGCTCATTTACTTTATAAAGCAAGCCCCTCTTTTCAATACTTTTTATGCCATATCCCTCATATATGTTATTATGTCATCTACATTATCTAGTGCTTCAAGAATTGCTGGTATTATTTCGTTTACATCTCCAACTATTCCATAGTCAGCGATTTTAAAGATAGGTGCATCTGGGTTCTTGTTAATAGCTATTATACATTCTGCATCTTGCATACCTGCCAAGTGTTGAATGGCTCCTGATATACCACAGGCAATATAAAGCTTAGGTCTAACTGTTTTACCTGTTTGACCAACTTGATGAGAATGTTCTATCCATCCTGAATCTACAGTAGCTCTAGAAGCGCCTACAACTCCTCCTAGCTTCTTAGCTAGCTTTTCGACTAATTCAAATCCTTCCTTAGTTCCTAAACCTCTACCACCTGAAACTACAATTTTAGCCTCTTCTAGCGGTACTTCTGCCTTATCTGATTTAATCTTTTCTTCGACTACAGCCTTAATATCTTCCTTGGTTAATTTCACATCTACTAGTTCAATTTTACCTTTTCTGTTTTCATCATATCTTGCTCTTTCCATTACTCCTGGTCTAACTGTAGACATTTGCGGTCTATGGTTTGGACATACTATAGTAGCCATTAAGTTTCCACCAAAAGCAGGTCTAGTCATAAGTAACTTCTTATCTTCTTCATCAATTTCAAGCTTTGTACAATCTGCAGTAAGACCTGTGTGTAATCTTGCAGATAGTCTAGGTCCTAAATCTCTTCCTATATTAGTAGCTCCTATAAGAATAATTTCTGGTTTTCTTTCTGTGACTAACTCTGATATGACCTTAGTATATGCATCTGTTGTATAAGTTTCTAATAATGGGCTTTCAGCATATAGTACTTTATCTGCGCCATATTTAATTAATCTTTCTGCAATGTCATCTACCTTATGACCAAGTAAAACTGCTGTAAGCTCAACTCCTAGTTTGTCAGCTATTTTTCTACCTTCTCCTAAAAGTTCAATTGCAACATTTAATAACTTCCCTTCTCTTTGTTCTGCAAACACCCAAACTCCTTTATAATTAGATATATCATTTACTTCTGATTTCTTTTCATCTTCCTTAGCTATTGCATCAAAAGGACAAGTCTCTACACAAGCACCACATGATGTACAGTTGTCTTTTATATGAGCTTTATCTCCCTTTATCTCTATAGCTTCAAATGGGCAGGAATCAGTACATGTAAAACAACCAGTACATTTCTCTTCTATAACCTTAACAGCCATTTATATCACCTCTATATATCAAATTATAAAATGCAAAAAACACTTTTCCTATTTAAAAGTTCTTCTCTATCCTCAAAATAGTTTCTACCTGTCATTTAAAAGGACAATAGATCCTTTGCATTATACCCTTATTATACACTCTTATATAATCTGTCTCTCCTTAAGTCTGATTACAAACTGTCTAGCTATTTCCTTAGGATTACCAGTTAACATTTCAACACTTGTCTTCTTTGACTCAGGAGTGAAAGATTTCTTAACTTGAGTAGGAGAACCTTTTAGTCCAATTTGATCTCTATCCACATCTATATCATCAACTGTCCAAACTTCAATCAGTTCTTCATTTCTATATGCTTTATATATGCCTTTAATAGAAGGATATCTAGGAGTATTTAACTCCTTTATTGCAGTAAGAAGGACTGGCATCTCTGCCTTTACTACATAATATCCATCTTCTAATGATCTATGAGCGATTACAGTTCTTTCTTTGATTTCAAGCTTTTCAACATAAGTAATCTGTGGAAGTCCAAGATGCTCTCCTATTTGTGGTCCTACCTGAGCTGTATCTCCATCTATTGCTTGTCTACCACAGAATATTATGTCATAATCTCCAATCTTTCTTATTGCAGCAGACAATGTAACAGATGTAGCCCAAGTATCTGCTCCTGCAAAGGCTTTATCGCTAAGTAAAATAGCTCTATCTGCTCCCATGGCAATGGCCTCTCTTAAGGCTTCCTTAGCCTGAGTTGGTCCCATAGATAGTACTATTACTTCTACATCATCATAAGTTTCTTTTATTTTTAAAGCTTCTTCTAAAGCATTCTTGTCATCTGGATTTATAATGCTTGGAACTCCTTCACGAATAAGAGTTCCTTTTACTGGATCTATTCTAACTTCATTAGTATCAGGAACCTGCTTTATACAAACTATTATTCTCATAACCTTTTCACTCCCTTTCTATCTTAAAGCATTTGCTGATATTACCATCTTTTGAACTTGTGAAGTTCCTTCATATATTTCAGTTATCTTAGCATCTCTCATCATTCTCTCTACTGGATAATCTCTAGTATATCCATAGCCTCCGTGTAGCTGTACTGCTTTAGTAGTCACTTCCATAGCTGTCTCTGAAGCAAATAATTTTGCCATAGCTGCTGCATTATTATAATCTAAGCCTACTGATTTTCTCCAAGCAGCACTATATACCATAAGCCTTGCTGCTTCTACTCTTGTAACCATGTCGGCTATCATCCATTGAACGCCTTGGAACTGTGCTATTGGTTTTCCAAATTGTTGTCTTTCCTTAACAAATTTTATAGTTTCATCTAAAGCCCCTTGTGCTATTCCTAGTGCTTGAGCTGCTATACCAATTCTTCCTCCGTCTAAAGTAGTCATAGCTATTTTAAATCCTTTTCCTAATTCACCTAATAGATTTTCTTTTGGCACTCTGCAGTTTTCAAATATAAGCTCGGTAGTAGAAGATGCTCTAATACCCATTTTATTTTCTTTTTTACCAATTCTAAAGCCTGGGAAATCCTTTTCCACAATAAAAGCACTTATTCCTCTTGTACCTTTAGTTTTATCAGTCATTGCAAATATAATATATACATCTGCCTGTCCACCATTAGTAATAAATATTTTACTTCCATTTAATATATAGTAGTCGCCCTCAAGGACTGCTACAGTTTGCTGTCCTGCTGCGTCAGTACCTGCATTTGGCTCTGTGAGCCCGAAGGCACCTAAATATTCTCCCTTAGCTAATGGAACTAAATATTTTCTTTTTTGCTCTTCAGTACCATACTTTAATATAGGCCAGCAAGCGAGAGAAGTATGAGCAGAACATATTACTCCAGTTGTGGCACATACTCTAGAAAGCTCTTCTACTGCTATTACATAGGCGATGTCGTCTCCCCCTGCTCCACCATATTCTTCTGGTATAGGTATACCCAACATATTATACCTTGCCATCTTTTCAACATTTTCTCTAGGGAATCTTTCTGTTTCATCAATCTCTGCTGCAATAGGCTTTATTTCCTTTTCAGCAAATTCCCTCATGACTTTTCGTATAGCTTCATGTTCACTTGTAAAGCTAAAATCCATTTTATTCCCTCCTCATTTATATAACATTGATAATTTTATAACATATATATCTATATTTATGCAAGAATCTTGCCACTAATTTCATTATACTCTATTAATATCTAAATATCTATTGTCCTTGCAAAAAGTAATATTACATTTTGTTAACAATATATTGTGTTTTGAATTATGTATACTTATCAGTCATTTTTCCTTAAAATTCTATCTTATTCACTACCAAATCCTGTTAATTTATTAACATTTATTTAAACTATTTGCAATATCTGATAGTTTTTATAACACTAATATAAGATAATTCCTTAAACACAGGCTCTTATATAGAATTTTATTATGCATAAAAAATAGAACAAAAAAACAGACTGCCTACAAGTAGGATAGTCTGTTTTTTGTACACTTCTACGATAACATGTGTCATTTATATGGACACTTTTATTTTTTATTTTTATTAACTTCCTTAAACATATATGATAATATAAATAAACTTTCATTTAAATGAACATTTTCTACTACTACATCATCAGGAACCTTTAAGTCAGTAGGAGCAAAATTCCATATGCCCTTTATGTTGCTGTTAACAAACTTATCAGCTACCCATTGGGCCTGTTCCTTTGGAGTAGTTATGACACCAATTTCAACTTCATTGTTCCTTATAAAATCCTCAAGTAGGTCCACATCTAATATTTCTATATCTCTGATTTTTAGTCCAATTAATTTTGGATTTTTATCGAATAAAGCTAAAAGCTTAAATCCTGCATCTTCAAATCCTCTATAATTCGCTACTGCTTGCCCAAGATTACCTGCACCTACTAGAACTGTTTTGTAAGTTCTATCTAAACCTAGAATTTTCCCTAGTTGCTTATGTAGTTCTTCTACATTATATCCGTAGCCTTGTTGTCCAAATCCACCAAAGTTATTTAAATCCTGTCTTATTTGAGAAGCTGTAAATCCCGTAATATTGCTAAGTTCTTGAGAGGATATTCTATTAACATCCTTATCTAGTAATTCCCCTAAGTATCTGTAGTATTTAGGCAGTCTCCTTATAACTGCCATAGAAACACGATTTTCTCTTTCCATATAATTTTTCCACCCACTCTTATTCAGATTTTAATGTCACGGTATATTTAAAATATTATACCATTAGGTTAATTTTCTGTCAATTTGAGAATCAAGCTTTCCTCTGCATCTACAAAATTATTGTCTCTACTCTTCTTAAAATAATACCCTAATGTTTCTTTTTTAAACGTTTTTTGTTAGAATTATAATATACGTAATCTCGAAATATAAGTTGTTTATCTGCATTGATAAAAAATGAGGAGGAAACAAAAGTGATAGTTTTATCATGTAGCAATATATCTAAAAGCTATGTAGTAGATACAATATTGGATAAAGTCACTTTTTCACTAAATGATAATGAAAAGGTTGGTCTTGTTGGGATTAATGGAGCTGGAAAATCAACATTATTTAATATTCTATGCGGAAAAACCTCTATGGATTCTGGAGAAATATATATATCGAAGGACTGTAAAATAGGCTATCTTGAGCAAAATACACAGATAGAAAGTAATAAATCTGTTTTTGATGAGGTTATGGAAGTATTCATACCTATAATAAATATGGAAAAAAGATTAAGGGAGCTTGAACAGAGCATTAGTGAAGAAAGCCAAAAAGAAAATTCTAGTATTTTAGATTCATTAATGGATGAATATGCTCATCTCATGGAAGAATTTCAAAATAAAAATGGATATGGATTCAAAAGTGAAATAAAAGGAACTTTAAAAGGTCTAGGCTTTAGTGAAGAACAATTTGATATGCCTGTAAATCATTTAAGCGGTGGTCAAAAAGCTAGGGTTATGCTAGCAAAGTTACTTTTAAATAAGCCTGATATCTTACTTTTAGATGAACCTACCAACCATCTTGATATCCAAGCCATAGATTGGCTAGAAAGATATATCAAAGAATACAAAGGTGCAGCAATAATTATATCCCATGACAGATACTTCCTTGATAATACTGTGTCTAAAATATTTTATTTAGAGAAGTCCACTCTCAAAATATACAACGGAAATTACACTAGCTTTATGAAAAAAAGAAAAGAAGAACTAGAACTCTTAGAGAAAAAATACGAAGAACAGCAGAAAGAAATTGCTAGACAAGAAGAAATCATAAGAAGGTTTATGTCTTATGGTGGACAAAGATATATAAGACAAGCTCAGAGCAGACAAAAAATGTTGGATAAAATGAAAAAACTCGAGATGCCTATCAGCGAAAATAAAAAGTCTAAAATAAGATTTGAGCCAGAGATAAAAAGTGGTAATAATGTATTATCTGTAAAAAATTTAAGCAAATATTTTGGTGACCGATGCCTTTTCAGTAATTTAAACTTTGACATATATAGAGGAGAAAAGGTTGGACTTATAGGCCCTAATGGCATTGGAAAAACTACTTTATTTAAAATAATTATGGGAAAACTCCCTGCTAGTGATGGAACAGTGGAACTAGGGCATCATGTCAATATTGGGTATTTTGATCAGGAACAATCTAATCTTAATGAAGAAAAAACTGTTGTGGATGAAATATGGGATGAAAAACCTTCACTAGACCATTATCAAATCAGATCATTACTAGCTCAATTCTTATTCTTTGGTGATGATATATTTAAAGAAATATCTGAACTAAGTGGTGGTGAAAGAAGCAGAGTAGCACTTATTAAACTAATGCTGTCAAAGGCTAATTTTCTTCTAATGGATGAACCTACAAACCATCTAGATATTGACTCTAAGGAAGTCCTTGAAAATGCCCTTATTAATTATGATGGAACTCTTTTAGTTATATCTCACGACAGGTATTTTTTAAATAAAGTTACAAATAAAATTCTTGATTTATCCAGTACAGGTATTACTGAGTATTTAGGTAATTATTCATACTATTTGGAAAAGAAAAATACACCAGTTTATGATGATGAAGACGAATATATGGAAAAGACAAAAACTCAGCTAAAGGCTGAAAGAAAAAAGGAAAAAGATAAAAAACTTTTAGAGAAAAAGCAAAAAGAAAAAATAAAAACCTTGGAAGAAAACATATCTGAACATGAAATTAAAATTCAAGAGCTTGAAAATATGATGTGTGTTCCAAGTGTATATACAAACCATGAAAAAAGTCAAGAAATTCATCAAGAAATCTTAAAGCTAAAGAACAATCTAGAAATACTTTACGATGAATGGGTCGCCATAACTGAATCTTATTCATAATAACTAGAATCATAATGGGAAGAGTCTCTATATAGTAAAAAACAAGAGATTCTTCCCAATTACTTTTTAATCACTTTTCACCATAAAAAAGCCATTTTTCTATATCCATTTAGAAAAACATATAAAACTTAAATTCAACTAACAAAATTCAAAATGATATCCAAAAGCAATACCTTCTGTTAAACTTCCACCTATCTCTGCTAAATGTTATTTATCCTTCAAATAAAAGGTTTTAGAAATCCATATCAAATTATTTAAATGTATAGTTCCAAAATTCGAGTTTCATCTGTCGATTTATGATATTATGTAAACATCTTAAAAATAGTTCATATTCCATTTTATTCTAATTTTTGAAATAAAGATTTTATTTTCCCCATTTAATCCACACATTATTCACACAATCCACAACGTTATCCACATTATTATATAATATGATATGCACTTCATCATAACGTTTCCACATTATCCACAGTTTTTTTGTTTTTATACAAAAAATAATGTGGACAAGTTGTGAATAATTTTGTGATTTAATATGTCGAAAAAAAGGCAATTTAGTTTACATAATCTAATAAACATAATAACAAAAATAATAGTATAAAATTAACTTAACTTTTTTAACTATATATGATTATCCTCTAACCTCAAGTTTGGTACTGCATTTAAATCAAGTTCTGCTATATTGCCTTTAATAAAATTATAGTAAGCTGAACATCCTATCATAGCCGCATTATCTGTACACAATATTCTAGAAGGAAATCTAATATCTAACCCTTCTTTTTTACCTCTTTCCATCAGCATATCTCTAAGTCCTTGATTTGCTGCTACTCCACCTGCTACTACTATTTTTGGGGAATGCATCTCCTTAGCAGCTCTTATTGCCTTTTCTGTCAATACTTCTATGACAGATTGTTGGAAACTGGCAGCCACGTCTTCTATTGATATGTTTTCTCCTTTTTGCTTTGCACTGTTTAGATAATTCAGTACTGCTGATTTGAGACCACTAAAACTAAAATCATAGCTGTTTTCTTCAAGAAATACTCTTGGAAAATCTACTGCATTTTTGTTTCCTACAGCAGCAAGCTTATCTATAAGTGGTCCTCCAGGATATCCTAACCCGAGTGCTCTAGCTATTTTGTCAAAAGCTTCTCCTGCTGCGTCGTCTCTAGTTCTTCCTAGAAGCTTATATTCTCCATAATCCTTCATATATACTAAATGTGTATGACCTCCTGAAACTACAAGGCATACAAATGGAGGCTCTAAGTCTGGATACTCTATAAAATTAGCATATATATGACCTTCTATATGATTTACAGGCACTAAAGGTATGCCTTTACCAAATGCAAGAGCCTTTGCAGTAGAGATTCCCACTAAAAGGGCTCCTACAAGTCCAGGTCCATAAGTGACTCCAACATTGTCCACATCATCTAAAGTTATTTTAGCTTCATCTAATGCATTTTGAATGATAATATTTATATTTTCTATATGTTTTCTTGAAGCCACCTCTGGCACTACTCCACCGAATTTTTTATGAATATCTATTTGTGAAGATATTATATTAGATAATACCTGTCTGCCATTTTTTATAACTGCTGCAGCTGTTTCATCACATGAAGTTTCAATTGCCAAAGTAATAATGTCTTTATTTTTCATTTTTATTTCCTCCAGATTTTTAGTTGCAAATCTATATGTAAGTAAACAACCTAATTTCAAGGAAAAAAGTTTATTCCTTATTTAATGCTACATATCGATTTTACTATTCTAAAATATATTATATCCCCATAAAAAACATATTACCATATGTGCATTTCTAAAGTCTACACAAATGAAAAATGCTCATCAATATAACGAAAAGAAGCTCAATGATAATTCCTATTTAACAATAGAATCATATTATAACTAACTATTTGAAATAGCTTAGAAAATTATTTATAACTAAACTTAAAAGATTCTTCGATTACGTCTAGAATGACTTACATAATATATCATTCTAAAATCGCAAGTACGAAGAATCTTTCTTTTTACTTATGCATATAGAACAGTTTCTTTAATATTAGCTATTTCCATTCATCATAGTCCATTTCCATAGCCATATTTGAAAGAATCTTGTCAGTTAAACCTAAATCACATTTATGATCCTCTGTAAAATGTACACAGTTTTCACAGCTTCTCACCACATATCCTGAAGAATTAACTGAAGACATTAACCTATTGTCATCAGATGTATATCTGTGTTCGCTACAATTCTCTGCGACTCTTATTAGTTGTTCTTTACTTGCCATTTATCTCCCTCCTATTTTTATACCTTATTTTATTATCTGTATTAATTTAAAATTTTATAAAATGCTTAAAAATAAAAACACAGATCAATAGACCTGTGTTTTATGCAATAAAACACTAAATTTTAAACTTATAGAACACTTTTATATAATCAATATTTCTAAGCTAATCCAGTTAATTTAGTTCCTAATGCACCTAATCCAGATGTAATCAATATATACACAATCCAAGTTCCTAAAACTAATATAGAAGAACTTTTCTTACTTATTGAATATACCTTTGAAATTCCTATAATTGCAAGCACTTGATACCAAATTACAAATATATCTAAATTAGTTAATAAAGTATGTAAAAATGTACCTATTTGTGAATCTGGAAGAAATACTGCTAATGATGTAGATATAGTATATCGATTAACAACTAAAGATATTATAGTGACTATAATACTACCTAAAAGAACTGGCAAATAAGAATAAGTAATTACTGAAAGTGATTGCTTAAACGTACCTGTTCCGTTGACAAAGCCTGAAAATGCATTTATTAAAGCACTCTTAACTACCCAAGTAATTACTAAAACTATAATTGAACCTGCAATTGCAAAATAAACTTGCATTTCTAGTAATGCATCTAGGTTTTGAGGTACATCAATTCCCATTTGTGCATATTGCTTAATAGTCACTTCTTTTGTATACTCCTTCATGGCATCGACTCTCAGTAAAGTCAATACTAACATTCCTATTATAATTACAAGCATTGGGAATAATACCTTTGGATAATGCCTTATGTTTTCAAAAGCTTTGCTTGGGCTAATGAAAACATACTTTAATCTTTCCCACCAGCTAAATGGTTTTACTTCATTTTCATTAATTCTCTCTGACATTTTTTCACTCCTTTTATTTAGCATATAATTAACTAATTATTAACATTATAAACTAAAAATGTGAAAGCTAATTCTACACAATGTGCTTCTTATCTACTCGTATCTCAATGCTTCTATAGGATCAAGCTTTGCAGCCTTGTTTGCAGGATATATTCCGAAAAATATCCCTACTGCTGCAGAAAACAGAACAGCTATTAGAATAGTACCTATAGATACAGAAGGAGGTATTCCTATTGACATAGATATTATGCTTTGAAAAATTAAGCCTAAGATAGTTCCTATTATTCCCCCAGTTCCTGATACAATCATAGCTTCTATCAAAAATTGAATTAATATATCTTTTCTTGTAGCACCAATAGCTTTTCTAATTCCTATTTCTCTAGTCCTTTCAGTAACAGATACAAGCATTATATTCATAACTCCTATTCCGCCAACTAAAAGAGAAATAGCAGCTATAGCTCCTATAACACTTGATATCATACTTAAAACGCTGTTCATCATATCCATTTGCTGCTGTGCACTTTGATAAAGATAATAGTCTTTTCCAACGTTTCTATGTCTTCTTTCTAATACACTAATTATTTCCTTACTGACTTCATCGATTTTGTCACTATCTACTACATTGATTTGAAATTGACCATATCTGTCGCTATATCCTATAGTCTTCATCATAGAATAAGGCACATATAGATTAGTGACATCCCCTACAAGCTGTTGTGCAAGACTTTCAAGCGTACCGCTTGGCGTCTCATAAATTCCTATGATTGTTAAAGATAATTTAGAACCTCCAGTATCTACTATCAAATTCTCCCCCAACACATCTTTTCTTTTAAACAGTTTATCAGCCAACTTCTCATCTATTACACAAACCTTTCTATTCCCTTTCACATCAGACTCTAATAAGAATCTACCTTCAATGATATCTACAGGTGTCATCTTATTATAGTCTTCACTTACACCATACATATTTATTGATGCATTGCTTCTACCCTTAATGGCAGTTCCACTGGCACCAAGAACTACAGATACTCCTGTAATTTGGTCTCCAAAGACTCTTTTTACAGTTTTTAAATCCTCATCATTAAAAAAATCATTTCGATTCAAATCCTTTTCCCAATTAATATATATAGCCACTAGATTAGCACCCATTCTTTCAAATTCATTTCCTATTTGAGCTTGGCTTCCCTGTCCAAGTGATACTATCGTTATAACAGAAGAAATTCCTATAATTATTCCAAGCATAGTGAGGAAAGTTCGCATTTTATTAGCCCAAAGACTTGAAAATGCAGTGCTTACACTTTCTAAGAAATTCATTCTATCACCTCTATATCCCTAACTTGCTGTCTACTACTTTATTATAATCCTTCCATTAAAGCATTTTTTATAAGTTGATTCTCTACTTGTCTATCTTCTATAATACGACCATCTCTAAATAATACAATTCTCTTAGTATGCATAGCAATTTCAGGCTCATGTGTAACTAATATTATAGTAACTCCTTCTTTATTTAGCTGCTTAAAAATTGTCATAATCTCCTCACCTGACTTGGTATCTAAGTTTCCAGTAGGCTCATCAGCAAGAAGTATGGATGGATTATTCACTAAAGCCCTTGCAATAGCTACTCTCTGCTTTTGGCCACCTGAAAGCTCATTAGGCAAATGGTTAATTCTATCTGCCAAGCCTACCTTTTCAAGTACTTCTAGCGCTCTGGCTCGTCTTTCCTTTCTTGATACGCCAGCATAAGTCATTGGCAGTTCAACATTTTTCAGTGCAGTTGTACGAGGAAGTAAGTTAAAAGATTGAAAGACAAAGCCAATTTTTTTATTTCTTATTTCAGCAAGCTCTACTTCATTTAATTTTTCCACTGAAACACCATCTAAGGTATATGTTCCTGATGTAGGCTTGTCTAAGCATCCTAATATATTCATTAAAGTAGATTTTCCTGAGCCAGAAGCTCCCATTATGGAAACAAATTCATTTTTCTTCACTTCCAAATTTACATCCTTTAGGGCCTCTACAGCTATTTTACCTGTATTATAGACTTTGCATAAGTTTTCTATCTTTATCATTTCTGCTCACCTGTACTGTTTAAAATCGAAACTTCTAAACCATCTGTTAGATTTTCATTAGGATTAACTACTATTTTGTCTCCTAGTTTAATCTCAGGAGATATAATCTCTACTCTTAAATCTCCCTGTACTCCTATTTCAACAGGAACTTCTTTTATTTTATTATTTTCTACTTTGAATACTACCTTTGTTCCATCCTTCTTTTCATATATTGTTTCATAAGGAACTACTAGTGCTTCCTTTTTATATGCAGTATTTATAGCAACATTTGCTGTAAACCCCGGTTTCAAGTAATTATCATCATTTGGAATGTCTATCTTAACTATAACCTGTGTTTCTTTCCCAGTACCAGTAGGTACTATTGTTGCTGATGGCGCTATAAATGACACTACACCATTTATCTCCCTACTTTTAAATGCTTCTCCCGTAACCTTTACTTTTTGTCCTAATTGTATATTACCTATATCATATTCTAGTATTCCTACCTCAATCTCTAGATTTTCTGTATCTTCTATTGCAAATAAAGGTGAAGCTGATGTCGCAGGAATACCTACACGTGCATTCATTTGAACTATAGTTCCTGTTATAGGGCTTTTTATAACTGATTGCTCTAAAGATTCTTTTTGGGATTTAAGAGATATTTCTTGAATCTCCACATTTTTTCTTTGAATTTCTATGTTAGATATTAAATCATCCTTATTGTTCAAGTCTTCTAATTTCTTTTGTGCCAGCTCATAATTATTTTTAGCTGTTATCATATTTACTTCATCAGCATCTAAAACAGCCTTACTTATAGCACCTGCATCATACAAAGCTTTAGAACTTTCATATTTTTCTTGGGCATTTTCGTAAGCCAACCTAGCATTTTCAAGATTCTTCTCAAGCTCTAGCGTATTATTTGATTCATTAAGCTGTTTTTCTAAGCTTTTAAGTCTTTGTCTTTCCATTTCTAGAGTCAATTCTGCAGTTCTTATTTTATACTCTAAATCCTTTACATCAAGCTTTAGTAGTATATCTCCTTCTGATACCTTATCTCCCTCTTTAACCAAAACTTCTTCTATAATATAAGGAAGATTTGAAATTACACTCCTCTGTTCTTTTGATTTTAATACTCCCTCTGTAATCAAAGTTGAATCAAAATCATCTTCCTTTTCTACTTCTGTTACTGTAACATATGTACTGACACTATTCTCCGTATTCATTGCTTTTAAAACTCCAACAATTATTACAGCTAACCCCAATATAGCTGCAAGAACTATACCTATTGCCTTTTTCTTCATGCTGCTACCTCCTAGGAATATTATTACGTAATAATAATGGACTATATATTTTTAAAAAATACTTCAATATAAGTATATTATAATATAATTTGGTATTTTTTTCAGAATAATTACGATTTTATAAAATCCCAAAATTTCAAATTATGGCTTTCTATTTTTATAAGAAAATAATAAAAAGTCAGAGGGCATTTCCTCTGATCTTTTATTTATTATTGCTTCTTATCTACTAACTGTTTTTTTATCTTTGCTATTAATTCTCTTACTATTATTCCATTATGCTCTTTGCTAATTTTTAAGATTTTAGACTCATATCCCTAACAGCATTTACAAAATAAATTTATTTTTCTCTCCACATAATGATTGCATCTTCTTTTGTATCTGTATAATATCCTGGTCTCACTCCACAATTAACAAACCCATACTTTTTATACAAAGATTGAGCTACTATATTAGACTTTCTAACCTCTAAAGTCATATTATTTATTCCTTTCTCTTCACATATTTCTATAAGGCCTTCCATAATTAGCTTTCCGATACCTTGTCCTCTATACTGAGAGCTTACAGCTATATTGGTTATATGTGCCTCATCAAGTATAAGCCATAGTCCTCCATAGCCTATTACCTTTCCTTCCTTTTCTGCTACAATATACCTAGCAAGTTGATTTTTCTCTAATTCTAACACAAAGGCTTCTCTTGACCATGGCGTTTTAAATGACTCTTTTTCTATTTCTAACACTTGATCTATATCCTCTTCAGTCATTTTCCTAATAATTACATCATTCATTATTGTCACCTACTAAACCATGTCTCTCATTATATTCTCTCTGTGCTTGAGATTCTCTCAAATAATCTGGCACAAGCTCAAAAAAACTTTCTGTTTTTCCCTCTACAGCTTTAGCCATTGCGAGCTCAGCCACTGAAGCTGCTCTTGCCATATTAGCACTTTTTGGTGCAAAAATAACCTTATCTCCAAGAGCTTCTGATAAAATATCCTTATAAGCTAAAGTTCCATCTCCTACAAATACTATTCTTTCAGGTCTTTCCTTTAATATTTCTATAAGCTCTTTAACTTCTAATACAGTTTGCTCATATATTATATGCAAATTCCCATTAGTCCATTTATATATTCCCGTAAATACTCTGTCCCTTCTAGCATCCATTATAGGTACTACTATTCCTTCACAATATGGCAAATTAAATGCAAGTGCATCTAAAGTAGATACGCCAACTACTTTTTTATTCACAGCTTGAGCTAGTCCATTAACAGTGGCCACCCCTATCCTTAGTCCAGTAAACGAACCCGGCCCTTTTGCTACTGCAAATACATCTATATCTTCAGGTTTTAATCCACAACTATTTAATGCATCTTTTATCATCGGCATTATCTTTTGCGAATGGGTTAATTTATGATTAAGAGTATATTCTACTAACAGTTTATCTTCATCCATAATAGCACATGTTGCAGAAGTGCTTGAGGTATCTATTGCTAAAATCTTCATTTTTTCAGCTCCTTTGTATATAGGTATTCAATAAAATAAATTTAGTTATTTGCAGATTTCCTCTGAAAGAGCTTTGATGATATTCTGATATTTTTCACCATTTCCATCAATAATTATCTCTCTACCTTCTATATTATCTTTTTTGTGAATCTTTATATTCATTCTTTCTTTTGGAAGTATTTCTTCTATTATATTTGCCCATTCTATAATGGATACTCCATTTGAATAAAAATATTCCTCATAGCCTAAATCATACATTTCATCTACATCATTTATTCTATATACATCAAAATGATATAGTGGTAATCTCCCTTCGTATTCATTTATTATAGTAAAGGTAGGACTGGTCACATAATCCTTCACATCAAGACCCTTGGCTATTGATTGAGTCATAGTAGTCTTACCAGCACCTAAATCCCCTGTCATGCAAATTACTTCTCCACCTGTCAGAAGTTTTCCAAGTATGTATCCTATTTTTTCTGTTTCCTTTATATTCTCGACATTAATTTTAAGCAATTGTTTCATCCTTCCTTAATAGACCTAAATTTATTATATCCAGTTTAAACTTTATATACAAGTAGGCAAAAAAACACCCTGTTTTGGCAGGGTGAGTATTATCTATGCAGTATTGGCGATACTCTCTTATATAAAGGTATCGTAATAATTGACACCATGATTCCTTTAAATAGATTAAAAGGTACTATTCCATATAAAATGAATGTTTTATAATCAGAGACAAATCTATTTACCTGTGCTCCCAGTTCAACATACTGATCTACCGTTACTCCAAATAATTTTGCATAAAATGGTATTAGAAAATAGTAGTTTAACACAGCAGCTACTAATGTCATAGCAATAGCACCTGTAATCATGCCTAGTACTGCATTTTTAAAGGTTTTTTTATTTTGATATATAGCTCCAGCTGCAAATACGAAAATACTTCCTACAAAAAAGTTTGCAAGCTCTCCAACTCCTCCTGTAGTAGTTCCCTCAATAGCTAGGTTTAGTACATTTTTAAGCAGCTCAACGATTACACCAGCAACAGGTCCTAATGAAAATGCTCCTATTAACGCTGGGATATCACTTAAATCCACCTTTAAGAACGGTGGTGTAAACCATAAAGGCATTTCTAAGTACATTATTAAAAATGCCAGTACTGATAAAACAGATGTCTTTACCATTGTCCTTGTATTCATTTTTTCTCTTACTATTAGCATATAAAATCCCTCCAATATTTAATTTATCTCCAGAGCTAATAGGCAAAATATAAAAGCCCTGAATAATATCAGGGCTGTAAGCTTTCATATCCTTATGTACATTTAAATTCGAGATTATATAGTACACGGATATCAACAAAACCTTCTCCCATCCAGACTTTACTGTCGGTCTTGGAATCTCACCAAGTCAACTGCACAGCAGCTCGCGGACTATACCGCCGGTCGGGAATCACACCCTGCCCTGAAGATTTTATATATTAACTTTTCGATTTCATTATCTCATAACAGTATTGTTTTGTCAAATATTTTTTTCACAAATATTTCCTAATTATTTCATATTCTATTTACAGTAGACTTACTTTACTCTCTTTCCATCAATAAACACAGCAAAAGTCTTGCATCCTAAGTCTTTTATCGGATTACCATCAAAAATCACTATATCTGCATCTTTACCTACTTCAATACTTCCTACTCTATCTTGAATACCTAGTATTTCTGCTGGATTAATTGTAATAGCTTTAAATGCTTCCATCTCATCTAACCCTGCTCTTACTGCCAATCCTGCACATATTGGTAGATATTGTAATGGTATAACAGGTGAATCTGTCATTATAGCTATTTTAACACCTGCATTATGTAACACTCTTGGAGTATCAAATGTAAGATTCTTAAGTTCATACTTAGATCTATCAGAAAGAGTAGGACCTACTATAGCTGGTTTTCCTTCCTTCGCAAGATGGTCTGCTATTAAATGACCTTCTGTACAATGTTCAAGAGTTATATCTACGTCAAATTCCTTTGCAATCCTTAGAGCTGTAAATATATCATCTGCTCTATGAGCATGTGCCTTTAGAGGAATTTCCTTTCTAATAACCTTTGCCATTGCTTCCATCTTCATATCGTATTCAGGAGCTTTTGATGGGTCATCCTTTGCCTTCTCAAGTTTTTCTACATATCTTTTAGCCTTGGCTAATGTTTCCCTAAGTATGGCAGCTGTAGCCATTCTTGTAGTTGGTGATTTCTTCTGACTATCATAAACTCTTTTCGGATTTTCTCCAAAAGCTACCTTCATAGCTAAAGGCTCTTTTACTATCATATCATCTATTCTATCTCCATATGTCTTTATAGCTACAAACTGTCCTCCTACTACATTGGCACTTCCTGGACCTGTAGCTACACATGTAATTCCACCTTCTCTTGCCTCTTTAAATGTGACATCCATTGGATTTATTCCATCAATAGCTCTTAAATGTGGGGTAACTGGATCTACTGCCTCATTTCCGTCACTGCCCTCAAAGCCTATACCGTCTTCCCACATTCCTAAATGACAATGAGCATCTATAAATCCAGGCGTTACAAGTCTACCCTCTGCATCAATAACTTCTGCATCAAGTGGGGCAACTATATCTTTTCCTACTTCTTTTATCTTTCCATCCTCAATCAAAATACTACCATTTTCTATTACTTCATTACCTACCATTGTATAAATTTTAGCATTTTTTATTAATAGCATTTCAATTCCCCCTTTATTATTAAACAAAGTAATTTATAATAAATAATCTTTATGCCATTGCAAGTTACTTCTTGCCTAAACTTCTGGACTTTGCTGAACATCTAACTTTGGTGTAAAAAGAACTGTTTCTATCGCACTATATAAATCTTCTATCGTAAGAGGCTTTCTAAGCACATAATCTATATTATTATAGCCTTCGCTTTTAATTTTTCCAGGCCAGCCTGTTATAATGATGAATTTAATATCAGGAAATTTTTCCTTTACTAATTTACTCAAATCAATTCCATTTAATTCTGGCATAGCTAAATCACATATAATTATATCATATTTTTCTTGCATTAATCTATTTATTACATTTTTACTTTGCGATTCTATTTGAGCATTTAGTCCAATAGTCTTAAACATTTGCACTATTGTTTCACTAACCTCCGGGATATCATCGACTACAAGAATATTTACATTAGAACTAATGTTCAGATTATGACTTATTTCACCCCGTGGCATTTTTTCTAGCTTATCATCTTCAAAAAATCTATTAAAATAAATCCTAAATGTTGTACCCTCTCCAATTTTACTTTCTAACTCTATAAAGCCTTTGTGATCGTTTATAATATCCTTTACAATACTAAGACCTAGCCCTGTGCCTTTTATACCCTTTGTACTACAAAATGGCTCAAAAATTTCTTCTCTAATCTCTTCAGGAATTCCTGAGCCAGTATCCATTATTTCTACTACTACCTTGTCCTCTTCATCATAAGTTTTGACCGAAAGAACCCCACCATTTTCCATTGCATCCATAGCATTTGACAGTAAATTTATGATTACCTCTCTTATTTCATGCTCTACACAAAAAATCTTACTCTTAGCTCGAAGATCTTTCTCTATTTTTAGTTCATTTCCGTAGTATTCATAGAAATATTTCCATCTCGGTCTTACCATTTCTATAGAGCTCTCTACAATTGAATTTATATCATAGACACCCTTTTCCGTATGTGTTCTACCACGATTAAAATTTTGCAACCTCTCTACTATTTTTTTACCGTCCAATGCCGATTTATGTATAATATTCACAAATTCCTTTACTTCTTCTTCTAATTCTCTCGTCAAAATAATTTGAGAAAATCCCAGTATTGTAGTCAGTAAATTATTAAAATCATGGATTATTCCGCCTGCTAACTCTCCCAAAGCCCTAAACTTTTCAGTCCTTACAATATTGTTTTGATACTTCTCATATATCCTCTGTTTTTGCATAAGCATCCAAAGGGTATTTCCTATGGTCTCTAATAACGGAACATGCTCTAAGACCTCATCTTTACCTTTACGTGAAAATAGAAGCATTAATTTATTAGCATTGGTACTGTCAAATCCTATGGGGACAGTTATTACAGTACTAAATCTATATTTTCTACTAAAACATTTGTACTCTGGAATTAATAATTCCTCTTGTCCTACTATTAGAACTCTTTTCCTAATCATTTCTCTAATTTCGCTACTTTCAAATCTATAGTTAGGCACTTCTTCTAATAGACCATATGGTAGATTATATTGTCCCTCCACATATCTAGTAATTATCTCATTCTTAGTATAACTAACTATATAGCCAAAATCTATGTCTATTATCTCTGCAACTTTTTTTAGTGATGTATCCAGCAATTCTCTGTTAGTTTGCATATAAGATGTCTCTAGGATTAATTGATTTATAAATTCCAATCTCTTATTTTCTATCTTCAGCAAAGTCCTATCCATTTTATCCCCTCCATTTATTATCCTGCAAACGGATAATATAAAAAAGACCTCTATTCCCTATCCCGTTGCAAGCCTCCTTTAGTTTATATTAACATCCTTCATGCTTAAAGATATTCGCCCCTTTTCAACATCTACATCAAGTATTCTGACATTCACAATATCCCCTACTGATACTACCTCCATTGGATTTTTGACAAACTTATTAGACAAATGTGAAATATGCACTAACCCATCTTGTTTTACTCCAATATCTACAAAAGCACCAAAATCCACTACATTTCTAACTGTTCCTGTTAGTATCATATCAGGTTTCAAATCTTCTATCTTTAACACATCTGTTCTAAAAATAGGCTTAGGCATCTCGTCTCTAGGGTCTCTCCCTGGTTTTTTTAGCTCCTTTATAATATCCCTTAAAGTAGGAACTCCTATTTCCAGCTCTTTTGCAAAGTCTAATATGTTTCTTTCATTTATCATAGAATCTATTTGTTTAAGCTTACCTAATCTTATATCCTCTGCGGAAAATCCTAGCTTTTCTATAAGCTTTAAAGCTACATCATAGGACTCAGGGTGAACTGCTGTATTGTCTAGAGGATTATCTCCATCAGTTATTCTTAAAAAGCCAGCACACTGGATAAAGGTACTTTCTCCCAACCTCTTTACTTTTAGCAATTCCTTTCTATTTTTAAACTTTCCATTTTCCTCTCTATAGCTTACTATATTTTTAGCCACGCTTGGAGTAATTCCTGATACATAGCTGAGTAGTGACACAGAAGCAGTATTTAAATCAACCCCTACACTATTTACACAGTCTTCTACTACACCTTTGAGAGTTTCGTCTAATCTCCCTTGATTTAAATCATGCTGATACTGCCCTACTCCAATACTTTTAGGATCTATCTTTACTAATTCTGCAAGAGGGTCTTGGAGTCTCTTTCCTATTGATATAGCTCCCCTTATAGAAACGTTTACATCAGGGTATTCTTCATTAGCTATCTTAGAAGCAGAATATACAGATGCACCTGCTTCACTTACAATAGTATAATAAACTTCTTTATCTAATTCTTTTAACATTTCTGCTATAATCATCTCTGACTCTCTAGAAGCAGTTCCATTCCCAATAGCAATGATATCCACATTGTATTTATTAATAAGGTCAATAAGTTCTTTCTTTGTCTCTTCAACTTTGTTCTGAGGTTCTGTAGGGTATACTGTAGTATAGTCTAAAAGCTTTCCTGTTTCATCTACTACTGCAACCTTACATCCAGTCCTAAAGGCAGGGTCAAAGCCCATAACTACCTTTCCCTTAACAGGAGCTTGCATTAAAAGTGGCTTTAGATTGTTAGCAAAAACTTTTATAGCTTGTTCCTCTGCTCTCTCTGTAAGTAAATTTCTTATTTCCCTTTCTATCGAAGGAAAAATAAGTCTTTTATATCCATCTTCAACACTTGAAACAAGATAATCTGTAGTAATTGCCTTATCATTAGTCACTACTTTTGATTTCAGTATGTTAAGTATTTCATCATCTGGACTTTCAATTTTGACTTTTAAATACTTTTCTTTTTCTCCTCTGTTTATAGCTAGTATTCTGTGATTTGCTATTGATTTTACAGGTTCTTTATAATCATAATACATCTCATATACAGATTTTAATTTATCGTCCACAGCAGAAGATACCATTATGCCCTTGTTAAAAATAATCTTTCTAATTATATTTCTTAACTCTGCATTGTCAGATACAACCTCTGCTATTATATCCATAGCTCCTTGGTAAGCTTCTTCAACTGTATTTACTTCCTTTTCCTTATTAATAAATGGTGATGCAATATCTTCTAGACTTCCTTCAGTAATATTTTGAGACATTATTATATCTGCTAAAGGCTCTAAGCCTTTCTCTTTTGCTATTGTAGCCCTTGTCCTTCTCTTAGGTCTATAAGGTCTGTATAAATCTTCTATCCTTTGAAGAGTTTCTGCTGACAATATTTCTTCTCTTAATTCGTCTGTCATCTTCCCTTGCTCTTCAATTAGTCTAATAACTTCCTTTTGTCTACTTTCAAGATTTCTTAAATATGTAAGTCTTTCATAAAACTCTCTTAATACAACATCACTTAATTCTCCTGTTTGTTCTTTTCTGTATCTTGCAATAAAGGGTATTGTATTGCCTTCATCTATAAGCTTTATTGTATTTTCTACTTGGTATTTTTTTAATTTAAATTCCTCTGTAAGTCTTGTAATTATATCCAACAACATTCTCTCCTTCTTATAATTTTATATATAATGTCACCAACAATTTATTATATCTATGTAATATAAGCATGTCAAAACAAGGATTCAGGTATACCTGAATCCTTCAGACTATTTATTTAACTTTAAATCCCTTTATTATCTCACTAAGATTATCAGCCATTTGATTAAGCTCTTCTATAGCTTGATTTATCTGATGGATAGCAGATTCCTGTTCTTCTGTACTTGCCATAATTGTTTGTGTACCTATTGCTGTTTGCTGAGATACTGAGCTTACTTGTGCTATTGAATTTTCTATTTTATTCATATTGTCTGATAACTCTTCAACTACTGACGCAAAGTCCTCCACGCTCCTAAACACTTTATCTGTTTCAGCTACTATTTTTTCAAAGGAATTTATAGTCTTCTCTATTATAATGCTGCCTTTATCTACTTCCGAAATTCCTTCTTCCATTGATATAGATACCCTACCCATATCTTCTTGAATCAAATTTATTATACTCACTATGTTATTTGATGCACTACTAGTTTGTTCTGCCAAATTTCTTATTTCCTCTGCAACAACTGTAAATCCTCTACCGTATTCACCTGCTCTAGCAGCTTCAATAGCAGCATTTAGCGCGAGGAGATTAGTTTGCTTTGATATATTATCTATAAAAGTTATAATGTCTCCAATTTCTTTAGTACGCTCATTAAGAATAGAGATTTGTTTTGCTGCTTCTTTTACCTTTAAAGCTATTGAACTCATTGATGCTCTTGTACTCTCTACATCTTTTGAACCTTCCTTTGCTATCTGTGAAGCTTCACTTGTGGAATGTAAAATTGTATTTGCATAGTCATCTACGTTTTTTACGTTTTGTACTATTCCTTCTACTAATCCTATAGTGCTTTCAACATTTTTCAATTGATCTTCTGCACCAGAGGCAACTTGTTCTACAATCTTAGATATCTCTGTAGAAGCACTTACTGTTAACTCTGTACTTTGCTTTAGGCTTTCTACATTATGCTTAAACTTGTCCACGACTTCATTTACTTTAGATATTATGTTGTATAATGAATCTACCATTTTATTAAATTGCTGCTGCAGTTTTCCTATCTCGTTATGAGAATCTATTTTTACTCTTTTAGTTAAATCCCCTTTTCCAATTTCATCTATTGTCCATACTAAATTTACTATAGGCTTAGATAACCTTTTGGAAACAATTGAAGTTAAAACAATAATCACAAATACTGCTACTAAGGTTATTATGATAGTTCTTGTGAAATTCACCATTGCAGATTTAGTTATTTCAGATTTGCTTTGTTCTACAATTATTCCAAATCCTGTAGAAGGCATGTAGCTGTAAGCTCCTATTACAGTTTCATTATTTTCATTTATGTAGGTGCTTACACCTGAACCACCTTCTAATGCTTTGATTACTCCTTCAATTCCTGCTTCCTTGGCATTAAACTGTAAAAAGACCTTATTTCTGTAATCAGTATGTACTATTACATTCCCCTTCCTATCTACTATATAAGTATTGCCTGTTTGCCCTACCTTAAATTCTTCGGCTATGGAAGTCAGATTCTTTAGGCTTATGTTAGCTGCTATGACTCCTTTTACTTTGCCTAATACATCCTTTATAGGCATGGAAATTATTATTTCTGGTATCATATCCTCTATATGAGAATCTGAAACGTATCTTTCCTCTTGTAATGTCCTTATAAACCATTCTTCTGACTTAACATTTATGTCCGTTTTCATGTTCTTACTTGATAATATTTGGTTTCCTTCTGCATCATATATTTGAATTGAATTTACATTTTCATATTCATAAGCTATTTTAGTGAGAATTCCTCTAGATTTGCTAGTTTCTAAGTAAAAGAAATCATTAGTTAGGTACAATGACTTTAATACATCGAAAAGGCCGTTTATTTGGGCTTCTACTCTACTAGATATGGACTTAGCTATGCTTAAATTTGATTCCTCGATGCTTTTAAGACTTTCTGAAGTTTCTGTAAAGTAATTTGTTATCCCTACAAATAAAAGTGGTAATATTGCTAGTATTAAAACAGTCCTAGCAACCTGAGTGGATATTTTACGTTTCATTTTAAATTCACTTGCTTTAGTGTTATCTATATTAACAGTAATTTTATTGGATATATTTTTACTAAATCTGATCCCCTTCTTAACCTTAATTCCCATATATTCTCCCCCTTATTTCAAAATACGCTTTTGAACAGACATACTTTACATAAATTTATATACAATATTCTACGTAATATTGCTTTTTCCTCTATTTCGTATAAAAATATTAGTTATTGAATTTATTCACAATTAAAGTTAAACTTTATAAAATATTGAAACCAAATTCATTTAAAAAATTTTTATAGAGCTTTTCTTTTCGCTATAAAAAAATAGCTATCATCAGATAGCCATTTTCTTATAATTAATCAAATACAATGAGAACCATAGCTGTATAACTGTAGGTAATAAACAGATTTATGTTTTAAAGCTGCTAACCTCCCACAAATCACATATGCAATAGTCGAAAAAAACTTTATAAGCCTTTTTAGTAATACTAGGCGTTTTTCTTACTCTTATATTTCAAATATTCATTTATGAACATATCTATGTTCCCGTCCATTACGCTTGAAATATTGCCAGTTTCTGCATTTGTTCTATGGTCTTTAACTAGGTTATATGGATGGAAAACATATGATCTTATTTGGGACCCCCAGCCTATTTGGCTATACTGTCCTTGAATATCTTCGATTTTTTCTTTTTGTTCTAATTCTTTTATTTCTATAAGTTTTGCCATAAGCATTCTCATAGCAGTAGCTTTATTACTGTGCTGAGATCTTTCATTTTGACATTGCACCACTATTCCAGTAGGAATATGAGTGATTCTTATAGCTGAATCTGTTGTATTTACGTGCTGTCCTCCTGCACCTCCTGCTCTGTATGTGTCTATTTTCAAGTCATTTGGATTAATGTCTACTTCAATATTTTCATCTAGCTCTGGAAATACATCAACTGAAGCAAAGGATGTATGCCTTCTTCCCGATGCATCAAAAGGTGAAATTCTAATTAGCCTATGAACTCCCTTTTCTGATTTCAGATATCCATAAGCATTAATTCCCTTAATAGCAAGAGTTACACTTTTTATTCCGCCCTCTGTGTCTGAAAGAATATCTAATGTTTCTGTCTTAAAGCCCTTTTTCTCTGCCCATCTTTTATACATCCTTAAAAGCATCTCTGCCCAGTCTTGTGCTTCAAGTCCACCTGCTCCTGCATGTATAGACAATATGGCACCATTTTTATCATATTCTCCATTTAGGAGTGTTTTAATTTTTAAGTCTTCTATTTTTTCTTCAACTGCTTCTGTATTTTGCCTTAACTCTTTTTCAATTAATTGGTCTTCTTCTTCCTCTAAGAGCTGAAGAAGTACCTCCAAATCTTCTAATTCCTTAAATATACTTTCATACTCTTCTATTTTGTCCTTTGCTAAAGTAATTTCTTGCATTGTCTTTTGAGCTTTTTCTACATCTGACCAAAAATCTGCTTCATAAGTCTTTTGTTCTAACTTTTTTACTGTTTCTTTAAGACCTTCTAGGTCAAAGAGAAACACCAACCTCTTTTAATTCTTCTTTAAGCTTTGATATTCGTTCCTTGTATATTTCAAGCTCTATCAAAAAATCCACTCCTTCTGTTAATTACTTCTTATTTTGAAAGCTAAAATACTTATCGGACATTCGAAGCTAAACCTATAGTTCTTAGGTATAGGCTGCTTTACTAGAATTTTTATATTAAACCTACTGCAGCAATTATGATCTATTCTGATTTCCCACAGCATTTTTTGTATTTTTTGCCGCTTCCGCATGGACAAGGATCATTTCTTCCTATTTTCTGTCCTTTTACTACTGGCTTTGGTTTCTTCTCTGAATCTCCGTGACTAGTGCCTGTTACTTTTGCGACTCTTTCTCTTTCAATTTTTTCTGGTTTTTGAAGATGGAATAAAGCTCTTACAGTGTCTTCTTGAATGCTTCTAGTCATTTCCTCAAACATATCAAAGCCTTCTACTTGATAAGCTCTGACAGGATCTTCATTACCCATAGCTCTTAAACCTATACCCTGTTTTAGCTGATCCATAGCATCTATATGATCCATCCATTTTGTATCTACTATTCTAAGCAATATAACTCTCTCAAGCTCCCTAATGACTTCTTCTCCAATTTCTTTTTCTTTGTTTTCATAGTATTTAGTAGCTGTATCTAATAAAATATTTTTTAAACTTTCCCTAGTAAGTTCTTCAATATTTCCTAGGTTCACCATATTTTTAATAGGCATATATCCTGAAACTTTGTCTAAAATGCCATCTATATCCCATTCTTCTGGATATTTTAAGCCATCAGTAAAACTTTGTATTATATTGTCTATAATATTCTCAGCCATTGAAAGAATATGTTCTCTTAGATTTTCTCCTTCAAGAACTCTTCTCCTCTCAGCATACATTACTTCTCTCTGTTTATTCATTACGTCATCATACTGAAGTACATGCTTTCTAATACTGAAGTTACGACCTTCTATTCTTCTTTGAGCACTTTCTATGGATTTTGAAAGAAGATTGTGCTCAAGAGGTTCATCATCTGGCATACCTAGAGAATCTACCATGCCTTTAATCTTATCACTACCAAATAGTCTCATTAAGTCATCTTCTAATGATACATAAAACCTTGATGAACCTGGGTCTCCCTGACGTCCAGCACGACCTCTAAGCTGATTATCTATACGTCTAGATTCGTGTCTTTCTGTACCTATTATATGAAGGCCTCCTACTTCGACTACCTTTTTCCCCTCTAAAGTTGTTTCCTTCTTAGATTCTTCTAGTAACTGTCTATATACCTTTCTTGCCTCAAGTATTTCTGGGTCATTTATCTCAGCAAAGCTGTCCACTTTGGATATTATCTCATCTGAATATCCTCTTTTCTTCATTTCACTTTTAGCCATAAATTCTGGATTTCCTCCAAGTACTATGTCAGTACCACGACCTGCCATATTTGTAGCTATAGTAACTGCTCCAAATCTACCTGCCTGAGCTACTATCTCAGCTTCTCTTTCATGATGCTTAGCATTTAATACTTCATGCTTTATACCTTCTCTTTTAAGCATTTTACTTAGCATCTCTGACTTTTCAATAGAAATAGTACCTACAAGAACAGGCTGGCCCTTGCTGTGTCTCTCTTTTATTTCATTTACTACTGCTTTAAATTTAGCTTCTTCAGTTTTGTATACAGAATCAGGATAATCTATCCTTATAACTGGCTTATTAGTAGGAATCTCTATAACATCTACATTGTATATTTCTCTAAATTCATCTTCCTCAGTTTTAGCTGTACCAGTCATACCTGAAAGCTTTTTATACATTCTAAAGTAGTTTTGGAATGTAATAGTTGCAAGAGTCTTAGATTCTCTCCTTACATCAAGTCCTTCTTTAGCTTCTATTGCTTGGTGAAGTCCATCACTATATCTTCTACCGTACATAAGCCTTCCAGTAAACTCGTCTACTATTATAACTTCTCCATCTTTTACTACATAATCTATATCTTTTTTCATTAAATAATTAGCTTTTAATGCTTGGTTAATATGATGAGAAAGTTCCATATTTGACGGATCTGCTAAGTTTTCTATTCCAAAGGCCTTTTCTGCCTTCTCTACTCCTCTTTCTGTAATAGTTACACTTCTAGATTTTTCGTCTACTACAAAATCTACAGTTTCTTCTTTATACTCTCTATCAAATTTATTTATCTTTTCTTCATTGGGATCTAGAATTCTTCCCTTTAATGTTTGTACAAACTGATTAGCAGCATAATATAGTTTAGTAGACTTATCTCCTTCTCCTGATATAATAAGAGGTGTTCTTGCTTCGTCAATTAGTATACTATCTACCTCGTCAACTATTGCAAAATTTAACCCTCTTTGCACCATTTCATTTTTATATATAACCATATTATCCCTTAAATAGTCAAAGCCGAATTCGTTGTTAGTTCCATAAGTTATATCACAATTATAAGCTGCCCTTCTTGCAGCATTATCCATATCATGTATTATGCATCCTACAGATAATCCTAAAAATTCATAAATCTTTCCCATCCAGTCTCTATCTCTCTGTGCAAGATAATCATTTACTGTAACTACATGAACTCCATTTCCTGTAAGTGCATTTAAATATACTGGAAGTGTTGCAACTAGAGTTTTTCCTTCTCCTGTTTTCATCTCAGCTATTCTTCCTTGATGAAGTACAACCCCTCCTATTAACTGTACTCTATAGTGCTTCATACCTAAAACTCTATTGGCTGCTTCTCTAACTACAGCAAAAGCTTCTGGTAGTAAATCATCTAGTGTTTCTCCATTGTTTAATCTATTTTTAAATTCTTGAGTTTTAGCTCTTAGTTCAGCATCTGTTAGTTTCTGCATTTCTACGTCTAGTGATTCAATTTTCTGTATTATAGGCTCTATTTTCTTTATCTCTCTTTCACTGTGAGTTCCAAAGACCTTTTCGAAAAATTGCTTCAATCTTCTCACCTCTTATATTTTTGGCTTATCAATTTATTGTATCACTATAGACAAATAATTACAAGTCTACATAAAAACAATAGTTTAACAATAGAGAAACTATCATTTTGCTATTGTTAAACTACTGCTACACTATAGTTAAGCTTCATTAAATAAACTGCTCTTTTAGATTCTACTCTTATAGTTAAATCTAACTACTCCTGTTTTATCATAGCTTTCATCTATCATAATATTTTGTATGAATAAAAATAAGCCTAATGATATGAATGCATCTCCTATGCTAAATACTTGAGGAAAAAAGTATGGTGGAGGAACAGTTATTATTTTGCATAAAAATCCATATTTTGAAGTGGTATCTAGAGGCACATAAAAAGCTAATTTCCCAGATAAGGTCAACTCTGCTAATTCTGAATATCCAGCCAATCTTAGTCCATCAATAGATATAGGAGTTCTCCATCCATTTGCAAACATAACAAGTATATTCAAAAGCATTCCTATTAGTACAACAATAAATGTTCTTTGTCTTATGTTAATTATGAACCCTATAAACATAAGTATATAGGAAAGTATATTAAGCTCTAATGCATATTTAAGGACAAATTCATTCCCACTAAAACCAAATAGCACTATTCCCCATTGAATAATTAAAGCTAATACAAATAACCAAAGCTTTTTAACACTTAAATTTGACAGTCTAGAGAATTTACCTCCCCTTAACATCCCAACTATTATGGAAATAACTAAACTTTCTATAAGCAACCCAATTCCCCCTTTGTAACTTAACTTACATAATGTAAATATTCTATGTATTTAAGCAAACTCCTCTTTATATTTTCTAATGCAAAAACAAAAGCGGTAGATATCTCTACCGCCTATATTATAATCATTAAAACTCTGGTTCAATAAGTCCGTAATTCCCATCTTTTCTCTTATATACAATATTTACTTCATCTGTTTCAGCATTTCTAAATACATAAAAGCTATGTCTTAGAAGTTCCATTTGTAGTACTGCTTCCTCAGCATCCATAGGCTTCATTGCAAACCTCTTTGTTTTCACTATTTTAGGCTCTTTATCATCATCTTCTGGTGGAAGGGCCTGAATATTCTCAAATCTAATAGTTTCAAGTCCTTTATTTTTCTTTTGAAGTTTTGTTTTATGCTTTCTTATTTGTCTTTCTAAAACATCTATAACTTTGTCTATTGATTGATACATATCGTCAGAAGACTCTTCTGCTCTTATAATTGCACCTGAAAAAGGAATTGTAACTTCTATGATATGTCTATTCTTTTCAACACTTAATGTAACATTTACTGATACATCTTCATAAAAATACTTCTCTAACTTACCTAGCTTTTTTTCTGTTACATCCCTTAATGCATCTGTTATATCCATATTTTTGCCGCTAATAGTAATTTTCATATATTCCAACTCCTCTCAGTATAAAAATTTGATTATAAAAACTATATTCAGTTGTTAGTTATTAAATTCTACAAAAAACCTATATATCCTCTTTAGTTATTCAGAATTTTTGGAAAGTAGTAATTATGCACTATTTTATATACATATAATACCCATTGTCCATATAAAAAAACATTTTTATTTTTGCTATATTAGTATTTTGTTTAAGAACTTAATGTAATTCGACTTAATGTAGAAGCTTTAAATATGCTTAAAAATGCCACCATATTTAGGACTTGCTCTTTATGTAAAATCAATAATAGTTAAAATAAATTAATGCATAAATATCTTTTTTTGAGATTTTCAACATATTATAATATTTTTTTCATTTTAAATCCATTTATATACAATAGAATAATTATTCAATAATATAAATAAACTATATCCACAGTCATCTTGTTGTTTAAATGTGGATAAATAGTATCATATTTTGTGAATAATGTGAATAAGTCTGTGGAAAACTGTTTACTTGTACAAATATTTATGTGGATAATATGTTGATACTCAGTGGAAAACTTATTCTATGTCAAATTACAGCTACATGTTAGTAATTTCGCCAAATTTTAAAATAATTATACTTATTTCTTTTCTTGTGGATAGCTTTGCAAGCATATACTATATATTGATAAAATATCAGTGTAAATAATTTTCTAAATATTCTGAAAAATATCTTTACAAATCAAAATCAGTATTGTACAATATAATAAATAGGACGTGGTAGCTCTATATCAACCATCTCATAATTTAAAAATAATTGCAAAGTTGTAAAAGTACAATTTAAGTTTTTGTGTAGTAAAGACATTCTCAGTTTTGTAGTTTAAATAGATTTAAGTGTTGTGAAAAGTAGATATTAAATAATTTGGCTAAATAGGAAGTGTGTAGAATGTTGTTAAACGACAATCCACCAAAATCAGATGGATGGTTGATATATCTACCATAGGTCCTATTATAAACAGACAGACAGCTTTTTAGCAAAAGCTGTCTGTTTCATTCTATTATCTTTTAATTTCTTTCATCTATAAAAATCGTGCTACTACTATAATCAGCAAGGTAACTGTTTGCCATTTTTCTGCCTTGTCTCAGGCTTCTTAACTTTTCTTTTATTTCCGTGAATTTTTCTTGCATTAAAAGATTATTTTCATCATCTAAAACTTTAATTTGCTTCAATAAATGCTTTATTTTGTCTAAATTATCTTTTAAGCTTAGACATTCCATATCATCGAGTTGGGATATATCATCTATATTAGCTATGGACTTTAACTCATTTAGCTTAGAATTATACTGATAATCCAATTCATTAATTATATTAATTTGATCTTGTATTAAATCTACAGTAGTACCTATATTATCTATATTTTCTTCTAAAATTGCTTCTTTTTGCCTTGGCTTCAAGTCTAAAATAATCCTTAGACATTCCAGCTTTTGGTTAGTCAATGATACCATTTCACCAATAATATTTTCTATCATATCCTCTCTCCTAAAGAGTTCCATATTTTATTTTTCTAGCCTCTTTCATTGCTTCTTTCCAAGCATCTCGAATTTCTTCTATTAATGGCAAAGCTTCATCAATAAACTTTGCATCTTTTTTAATATTTGCATCTATTAGCTTCCCTATTACAAAAGTATATATAGCTCTTAAATTTTTCGATATTTCATATGTCATATCCAAGGTATTGTTTAACTCATAGATGATATCCTGTGCTCTTTTAATAGCGTTATTAGCTTGCTCAATTTCCTTTTTTTCTATATGAATCTTTCCTAAATTCATAAATTTGATAGCTCCATTATAGAGCATTAAAGTTAATTCTTCTGGAGATGCTGTATTTATTGAATTTTGCTGATATTGCTGATACATATTATTGTAAGTCATTAATTATCTCCACCCCTCTTTGTCTTATAATCCAAGCTGCTGTGAAAGCCAACTTCCTTGGTTATTAAACCTCTGTATAAGTGTCTCCATGGCAGAGAATTGACTATAATATCTATTTTCTCTTTCGTTTAGTAACATATTTAAATCATTTATTCTTTTATTTATATCTGTTATATCTCTGTCTAGCATGCTTATGCTGCTATATTTTGTAACAAAATCTATCATCAGCCTTGTATTTATATTTCTATATAAGCTAGCATCATCTCCTGGACCAGCTTTTGCTAATACTTCACCCATTCCATCTATCATATGATTAAATATTCTAGTTATAACTCCACCAGATTTCTTTACAGGAACTGTTTTTCCATCCACTATTGTAGTTTTTGCTTCACTAAATAATACCTCTAGCACCCCATCTACATCTTGTGCTATCATTTCTCTTAATTTTTCTTCATTTATTTCTAATTTGCCACCTACAGTTCCTACTGAGTATTTTTCAGTTTCTATACCTAGTTGATAAAGTGAATTAAGAGAACTATTTTCAAGTGCATCAACTTTAAGGTATAAAGAACTTCTTATGTTCTGCATAATACTTGAAAGTATAGTGTCATTTCTTAAAAGTCCACTCTTAGCCTTTTCTTCCCATAACTCGATTTGTTTTTCTGTCATCTCTTCTTTTTGCTCATCTGTTAAAGGACTATAATCGCTATATTTCTTTTCACTTAAAAGCTTACCTATTTTGTCTACAAGCTCATTGTACTTGTCTACAAAGCTCTTAATCTTATCGTATACTGCATCTACGTCTGTATCTACCTTTATAGTTATTTTTTCATTTGGATTAGCTTGTCTAAGGTCAAGATTAATACCATTTATAGTAAATTGGTTAGATGACTTAGTTATACTTTCTGCACCATTGAAGGTTATTAACGCATTTACACCAGTATATTCTTTATCTAGATTTAGGGCTTCGCTATACTGTTCCCACACTTTAGATTTAGAAGTGTCAGAACTTTCCACCTCATGGTAAGCTGTTATTTTCAAGTTTAGTGTTTCTAAAAATCTCTTCCCTATTTCATCAACTATAGTCTCATATTCATCAGCATTAGTAGTAGCAATAGTATTGCCATCACTGTCCTTAGCTTCTGAATCATTTTTAACTTCACTATTCTTTTTAACTTCATATTTATATGAGAATGAAAGCTTTGCAGTCTCTCCCGTATCCTTTGTCTGTATAAAGAATCTACCTATATTCTCATCATAAGAAGCCTGTACACCTGCTCCCGAATTATTTATTTTTTTCACTATTGAGCTCATAGTGTCATCTTTATTTACAGTAATAAGCTTGCCATTAATTGTAAAACTAAAGGAATCAGGCATCTCTTTTTCATTTCCATCTTCGTCACTTACTTTAGTACCTAAACTACTTAATAATTCTTTTATTTCTTTTGAAATATCCGTACTACTAGCAGCTTTTACTCCATCAGCTAATCTATGAACAGTTATCTCATGACTTCCATTAACAGCTTGAGATGTAGTACTTGCTTTAACAGCATTTTCATTAGATGACACCGCCTTTTTTACCCAAGTTAAACTACTTAAAGATCTGCTGTCTATGCTTCCAGTAGTTGTAGATACATTCAATCCAAATTCTTTTCTAATACTTAGTATAAAATTTGCAAAATCCTTATTTATTGAAGTATATAATTCCTGCTTCCACTGCAATAATTGTTTTTCCTGTTTAACTTTATCTACTTTAGTTCTCTCGGCTTTCATTAACTCTTTTATCATTGATTCTGTATCTATTCCAGTAGCCAAACCAGTTAATCTTATGCTGCCCATATTTTCACCTCATTTAAATTTTCTTATCCACAATAATACCTGCCAATTCCCATAATCTCGCAACCATATCAAGGATTTTTTCAGGTGGAATTTCTCTAATTACCTCATCAGTGTTTGTATCTATTACCTTTACAGAAATAAGCTTAGTAGCCTCATGTATTGAAAACTCAAGTCTTCTGTCATAAGGATTTATTGCCTTATTTACAGTTCCTATTGCTGACTCTAACTCTTCTTGTGTATATTTTTTCTGATTAAAAGGAATATTTTCAGCATCTTTGTTCATACCCAATTCTCTTTGCATATTTTCCCCTGAACCTGTGCGATGTAGGTTATATTGCTGTATTTCATTTTGCTTTATACCTTCTACTCTCATAATATTTCCCCCTACTACAACGTTTATCTATATTTTATATCGGCAATTAAAATAAAAACTTTAATACAGGTATAAGCTAAAGCAAAAATGAGCTAGGACTCCCTAACTCATCTTTACAGTACAATATTTACTTTGTACTCACATTTTGGGCACACATCTTCATCTAAATATAATTCAGTAAAGTAACCAGTTCTCTCTATTAAAAGTGTCTTACACTGCGGACAATAAGTAGATGTATCTAAACCAGATAAATTACCTAAGTATACATAGTTTAAATACCTTTGGGCTATTTCCTTTGCTTTAAGCATCTTCTTGATTTCTGTTGGTGGTAAATCCATTTTATAATTTGGGAAATATCTAGTTAGATGCAAAGGAATATTTTTATCTAAATCTCCTATGTAAGAAGCTATTTCTTTTACTTCCTCTTCTGAATCATTCAATCCATTTACTAATAAAGTTGTTATCTCAATATGGCAAGCCTTATATGAATTTTCTATGGTTTTAAGCACCGGTTCTATTTCACCACCACATATTTTCCTATAATAATCTTCTTTAAAAGACTTCAAATCAATATTCATTGCATCAACATATGGTAAAAGCTTTAGTAGAGGTTCCTCCTCAATATACCCATTAGTTACAAGTACTATACTTAAATCAGGACAGTTTTCTTTTAATTTTTTTGAAGTATCATATACATATTCATAACATATGGAGGGTTCATTGTAGGTGAAAGCTATGCCTATATTCCCCTCCAAGTTTAAGGAAATATCTATTAACTCATTAGGCGACGTATATCTACTGCTTGCTCTGTGCTGCGAAATAGAATAATTTTGACAAAATGAGCAAGTAAAATTGCACCCAAAGCTACCTACAGATAATATGCTCTTACCAGGCTTAAAATGATAAAGAGGCTTCTTTTCTATAGGGTCTAGTGCTATTGAAGTTATTTCCCCATAATTTACAGTTTTTAGGACTCCTCCTTTATTTACTCGAACAGAACACAGTCCATATTTGCCTTCAGGTATGCTACAGTTATGGGGGCATAAAAAACATTTCACCCTGTTATTATATTTTTCGTAAAATAATGCATCCTTTAACACTATATCACCTACACTTCGCTGTATCTTAATACTTCAAACCTTTCTATAGTGTAATCTTCATTCTTTCTTATACCACCCTTTTGGAGTGCTATATTAAGCTGTTCTTCTACTGTATCAACTCCTTCCAAATCAGGAAGCAATAATCCTGTTCTGCCTCTACTCCTTACTATTACTCCGTACTTTTTAGGATCAAGCTCTTCTATTGAAGCTTTTTCCGGTTCTGTAAGCACATCTACAGAAAAATCTATATCTTCTAGTTCATCTTCTGTTACAGGTACAAATCTAGGATCATTTATTCCAGCTTCAACTGCATTTCTTATGATTTCTTCAGCTACATTTTTAGTAGTTGGAAATACAGTACCTATACAACCTCTCAGCTGTCCTTCCTTTTTCAATGACACAAATACTCCTCTTTTCTCTGTTAGCATATCTTTAGTTACATAATGAGGAACATCTAAATATTCACCATGCTTTAAATAATATGTTAAAGATTCTCTAGCAAGCCTTACATAAGGGTTCTCTAAATTAAATTTATCATTGACTTTTCTTTTTTTCTGGTCCATTAGGATTTCATAAGTGTTAACATTTGTCTCTTTAGTAAAGAAACTCATTATTGAATAACCTACTCCAAAAGTATCCTCATAGGATAAGAGATTTCCTTTAAACTCATATCCATTCATAGCTCCTAACATAACATAATATGAACGAAGTCCACACTCTCCTGCTTTTTCAACAGTAGTTCTGTCCATATTAAATATCCCTAGAACATCTCCCTCTTGAAGTAGAGAAATAATTTCTTTATCAAACTTTGGTCCATAAGGGTTATACCCATAAGGTCCGTCTTCTCTTAATTTATGAGATAAATCTCCACTAGCAATGAATACTGCATTTACGTCGCTATCCTCTACTGCCTTTTTTATACACATTCCAAACTTATATAGCTGCATTTTAGTCAATAATCCATAAGTGATGTGAACTAGTTTATAGTTAGTATACTTTTTATTTATAAAATACAAAGGCACCATAGTTCCATGGTCTAATTCAAATTTCAAACCATAAGTCTTTGAAGTATCCTTTGTCATAAGCACTGTTATAATATCCTCTTTTCCTGCATACTGAACTATCTTTCTAGTTAAAGGTAAATCTAATTTTATATCAAATCTAACACTTGGAGCCGAAAATCTTTTTAGGTCCCCTTTAATATTATCTTCATATGATAATGCAATGGCATCATTAAATAGTGGACCATGTGGTGTAACTATAATAATAGTATTTGGTGATTTATGCGCAATTTCTCCTGCCACCATATTAAAGGCATCAATAGTATCCTGTATTTTCTCTTCTTCACCTCTACCTACCTCATGAACCGCAATAGGTGGATGAGGTAAGGTATAAAATCCTAATATTTTGCCCATTGAAATCACTCCATATTTCCTATTATATTAAACTATCTCTAAGTAAATTTATCATATCAATATTATTATCCTGTATATTAAATTATATCATTTAATAAGAAAACTTGTTCCAAAGTTCTAAAAATTCTTTTTCTTTTTAAAACTATATATCGATTTTCAAAATAGTTTGACTAACTTATTATGGGTATAATACTATTAAAGTATAACAATTCATTGGAGTGATTTTAATGGGATTTTATGAAGAGCTTAGTAGATACTATGATATTATATTTCCAGCTGCGCCAGCTACAGTTGAATTAATTGAAAAGTTAGCTCATAATGGAAAACATATTCTCGATATTGCTTGTGGAACAGGAAACTATGCTATCGAACTGGCTAAAAAAGGATATATAGTCGATGGAGTAGATCTTGATAATGAAATGATTAAAGCCGGGAAAAGGAAAGCAAAGGCTGAAAACTTAGATATTAACTTCATCCGAGGAAATATGAAAGATATTAAATTTCTATTTCCTGATAAAAAATACGACTTGGTATATTGTATAGGAAATTCACTAGTTCATTTAGACAACGAAAGCGAAATTCAGCAGATGATTAATGATGTAGCGGACATAACTAAGGACAATGGAACACTGGTCATTCAAATAGTTAACTATGACAGAATTCTTGACTTCAATATCGACCATTTACCCACAATAAGCAGAAAAGAAGCTGGAGTAGATTTTGTAAGAAAATATATTCACGATAAGTCGTCAGGAAAAATACTATTTAATACTGAAATACATATATCTAATAATAATAATAATAAAAAACATATATATGAAAATTCTGTAGCACTATATCCTTTGAGAAAAGATGCTTTAGTAAATATAGTAAAAAATGCTGAATTTAAAAATGTTGAAGTTTATGGAGGATTTAATAAAGAAGAGTATTCTGAGAATTCTTTTGCAACTGTATTAGTAGCAAGAAAATAGCTTAAGGCTAAGAATATGGAAGAAGGATGCCTTTGTATGAATATTGACTTTTCATATACTAAAAGAAAAATTGATATTGTTTCTGGACACATATTTAAAGGGAAAAACTATAGATGTAATTATGTGAGATTCCAGTCACTATATAGGAATTGTGCTCCTGGGACAGAAAATGTTGAGTTGTATTTATTCGAGCCTAAAAATGAAATCAAAGCTTCTGCTTTAATACTACATGGACTAGGCAGCAAGAATATTAAATATCTCCTATGGCTTGGTCCTCATTTGGCAAATGCTGGAGTAAGCACTGGCGTATTGATACTACCTGGTAACTACACTAGGGTTGAAAACAACTCTGTCAGTGGTCGAAGCTATATATATCCTGATATAAAAACAATGTACCAATTCTGGGAGCACGGGGTTATAGACACATTGAGTACCATTGACATGCTGGAACAATATAGTCATTGGAAGGAAAACAATATTATTGCTGGATACTGCCTAGGTGGTATGATAGCCACCATAGTTGGAGCTATTGATAATAGAATTAATCATCTACTGTTTATGACTACTGGGGGGCATTTGCCTCGCATATTGCATCAATCTCCTGCTACTGCATTTGCTAGAAAAATGTTTGAAAAGGGCTATGATACTAAATATAATTTGAAGGATAAAAATATACTTTACAACATCTATGATGAACAATTCCCTATAGTAAGGAAAATGTCCTTTAATGATATAGTAACTAGTAATTATATTCATCCTTTATTTAAAATTGATCCTATTTCATATGCCCACCTGCTAGATATGAAGAAAGTAACATTTATCGATGCATTTTTTGATCATACTTTACCTGTACTATCAAGAAAAATGCTTCATAATGAAATGGCTACTGCTAATACTAAGGTACTCCCAATAAGTCATGTGAACTGGCTGCCATTTGGATATTTTTTAGCTAAATATATGCTTTACAAACTAAGCTTTAATTCTAAAGAAGCAAAGAAAGCCCTACTAACCAAGGAAATAATAAAAAATCCATTAGAAAAATAATTTAGGCAGGTTAATTATGAATAAACTAATTAAAAAACTTAGAACCTCTTTCTTTATTGTAAATAAGCTGTATTTATTGTTAATATTTCTCGTTCTTGCTATAGAAGACTTGACTCTAGGATTTTATTATTTCCTATTATCTATTTTTATATATATTTGGAAGACCTTAAATTCTAGAATACCTATCAATGTAAATAAGAAATTTGAACCCAAAACTTATGTTTATAAAAAGACTAAACATAAGGAGCTTAAACTAGATATATGGTTACCCGCAAAAAACAAAGCCAATACTCCTTTAATATTTTTTTGTCATGGTGGAGGATGGATTTCTGGATTTAGAAATCAGCCTAATAATGTTTCCTGGTGTAAATACTTAACTTCTAAAGGCTTTGCTGTAGCTAGCATTGATTATAGATATGGCTACAGAAACACCATGAAAGATATACTTTTAGACTATACAGATGCATTAAATTATGTAAGAAAAAATAGTAAAAGATTAGCCATCAATAAGGATAATATAGTGCTAATGGGCCTATCTGCTGGTGGTCATCTGGCATTATTGTATTCCGCTTATCACACCTTTAATAAAGATAAGGAAGCAATGTCTGGGATAAAAGGAGTAATAGCTTATTATGCTCCTACTGATTTAAATGATATTTTCATTACTGAAAACAAGTCAATCTTTGCTAGATTTGCAACTAATCAAACATTAAAAGGAATAGAAGCCCCTAGGAAAAAAATATATGATTACTACTCACCAATTAACTGGGTCAGTGAAAATATGGTTCCTTGCTTAATAGTCCACGGAAAGCTAGATACTACCGTGCCATTTATATCCTCCCAAAAATTTGTATCTAGACTAAAGCAGCTTAATGTTAAGCATAATTTTTTAGTACATAAGAAAGGTGGACATTCATTCGATACTAGACTTAAAGATATAGCTACTGTAAATATATTAGAAAAGACAGTTAGATTTGTAAAACAAACCCTGAAAGAATAAAACATGCTTATATTTTCACTCTAGACATTTGATTTGCATTATAAGATAATTAAAAAGTAAAGTGGGTAATAGTTTAATTTCAATTTTGTGAGGATGGCTTCTATGAAAATAGGCATGAGAACCATAAAAACATCTATTGCAGTAACTATAAGTATCTCTCTAGGTTATTTATTTAAGCTTAATTCCCCGTTCTTTGCTGGAATCGCATCTATAATCGCCATGCAAGGCAATCTTGTAGATTCCTATATAGCTGGAAAAGATAGAATACTTGGAACTATCTTAGGTGCTGCAGTAGGGCTATTATGCTCTTTTATATCCATAGGTAATCCTATAATCATTGGTCTGGGTACAATAGTCGTAATATATCTTTGCAATAGACTTGGATGGAGTAAGTCTATAACAATAGCCACTGTGGTATTTATATCTATTATTATGAATGTAGAAAAAGGTAAGGAATTATATTATAGCCTAAATCGAGTCTTAGATACGACAGTAGGGATTATAGTAGCAGTTGTTGTTAACTATGCTATTTCTCCCCCATTAACAAAAGATAAAATATATGCTGAATCCTTGAAGTTAATCAATAAATTCTCTCAAACTCTAAAAGCTATTATTACGAAAGAAGAAACTATAAAAATAAATCAATACTGTACAGATATTGAAAAAATGCTTGAAAAAATAAATAAGGAGTATCCTATTTTCCTTAAAGAAATGAATATTAAGCTTTATAAAAATAACTTTAATGATATAGATCTTGAAAAATCAAGAATACTCCTAAAAAGATTATATACCAACTTAAACTTATTATGTAATTTAGAGTCAGACTTTAGAATAAATATTGAAAATTCCAATATCATAAATAACAAGTACAATATAAATATTGCAGGAACAGATGAGCTTAGGGATTTAGATATTGTATATAATTATCATTTAAAAAACTCATTGGAAACACTTCAAGAACTTAGAGAAATGTATAGGCTACGAGGGTAATTTACTCAATATTGTTAAGGGACAGAGTATTGACAATAACTCTGTCTTTTACATATTTAACTATATCCCTCTATTCCACCTTTGGTAATGTATCTTATAATTTTTAAAGGATAGTCGATATATAATATAGGAGGTGGAATTTTTTGAAAATAGATAATATTAATCCAATATCCAAAATAACTATTAAGCAAGAAAGCTTGCCTAATAAAGAAAAAGAAATTACCAAAGAAAAACCTGCTGCTGTTTATGAAAAAGGTCAAAATACTAACAAAGCTAAAGAATCCACTCATATATATGATAGAACTACTGTAGAAAAATTAAAGGCTGAAAGCAGAAAAAATTATGAAAATCTAAGAAGACTTGTAGAAGATTTACTTAGAAGACAAGGCAAAGCTCTAAAACTAATTAAACCCACAGAAACTATTGAAATTGACGAACAAGCTAGATTAGAAGCTCAAAGGATGATAGCAGAAGATGGCCCATTAGGCGCAGAAGCTGTCAGTCAAAGAATTGTGGACTTTGCAATAGCTATCTCTGGAGGGGACAAATCTAAGCTTGATAGCCTAAAAGCTGCTATTGATGAAGGATTCAAACAGGCTGAAAAAATACTTGGAAGTCTGCCTGAGATTTCTAAGCAAACTTATAAACTAATAATAGAAAAATTGGATAAATGGAAAAAATCAGATGAGTAAAATAAGGGATGGTATTATTGGCATCAATAATTCCATCCTTTTGTTACACATTTTTGAGGATTGTTTTACCCGTACTATTTAATCATTTTATCAAGTATATATTAGTATCCATCCATTTGTAATTTTAATTTTTATTATGAAATATTATAATATTACGAATTCTTTAAAAGATAATTAAATAATCTATTAAAAAAACTATTAGGAGGATATGTGCACTCTTGACATCCTTAACCTATTATATAAACTATAAATAAAAATAAAAATAAAATAATTTGAGGTGAAATATGGATAAATTCAATAAAAAATTAAACGACTATGCAAAACTTTGTGTTAAAGTTGGAATCAACCTCCAACCCGGAGAACCTCTTGTAATTAATGCTCCTGTTGAAGGAGTAGAATTTGTAAGACTTGTAGCTAAACACGCTTATGAAGCAGGTGCTAGCGAAGTTCATGTCAATTGGAACGATGAAATATTAACTAAACTAAAATATGAAAACGCACCTATGGAAGTCTTTGAAAACTTTCCAAAATGGTATGCAGATGGTCTTGAAGATTATGCTAAAAAAGGTGCAGGATTTCTTTCAATATCCGCTCAAGACCCTGAGCTTTTAAAAGATATAGATCCAAAAAAAATTGCAGCCAATAACAAATCATCTGCCCTTGCATTAAAGGAATGGAGAAAATATACTATGAATGATATTAATTCTTGGTGTATTGTATCTATACCTACAAAAAGCTGGGCAAAAAGAGTATTCCCAAATGTTTCAGAAGATGAAGCTGTAGAGCTTCTCTGGGATAAAATATTCAGTGCAACCCGAATGGATTTAGATGATCCAATTGCTGCATGGCAGGAACATGTAGCTACATTAAAACAAAAAATGAATTTTTTAAACGAAAAGAACTTCAAAGAACTACATTATACTTCATCTAATGGAACTAACCTGACTGTAAAGCTGCCTACAGGGCATATTTGGGTCGGTGGTGGTAGTAAAAATTCAAAAGGTACATATTTTGTCGCCAACATGCCTACTGAGGAAGTATTTACTATGCCGCTAAAAACTGGTGTAGATGGTGTTGTCTATAGTACAAAGCCCTTAAACTACGGTGGTAAGCTAATAAAAGATTTCAAGTTTACATTTAAAGAGGGCAGAGTTGTAGATTTTGAAGCTAAAGTTGGTCAAGAAATTTTATCTGACCTATTAAATATAGATGAAGGTGCAAAATATCTTGGTGAAGTTGCCTTGGTTCCATTTAATTCACCTATATCTAATACCAATACTGTATTTTTAAATACACTGTTTGATGAGAATGCTTCCTGTCATTTTGCTCTTGGAAAAGCTTATCCAACAAACATCAAAGGTGGAGAAAATATGACTGAAGAAGAATTAGAAGCCCATGGAGTAAATAATTCTCTAACACACGTAGACTTTATGATTGGAACATCGGATTTATCAATTGTTGGAAAAACACAAGATGGAAAAGAAATACAAATTTTTGAGAATGGAAATTGGGCTTTTTAATATAATGATAGATTATAATAAAGAATAGCTATGATTATATTTAATAATAGCAAGCCTATCCAGATTACTCTTATGGATAGGCTTGTCTAATTTCTTATAGTTTAATATCAATATTTCCACCTAAATATGGATTTACAGATAGCTCCATGGCTTTTGTTGATTGCTTAAGCATTTCTGCCATATTTTGTGCTTGTACCTTAACAGAATCCATCGATAGCTTTAAAACTGATAAGCTGGCTTGTTGTTGTATTCTCGATTGACTGAGTATAGTTGACATTGCTGCTATATCCATAGTATCAACTCCTTTCATGTTCATTTATATTTAATACTAATATATCAAAGTTGTTAATGTGATAATCGTTGCTCATATTAGTCTAATTACCGTACATTTTGCTCTATAAATGCGCTGTAGATATTAAGAATTTCATGTGCTCTGCTTTCCCATGTATTATACATTTTAGTGATGTCATATGCATTTTTCTCTATACGTTTTCTTTCATTCTCATGTTCTAGGTAAAATAATGTTTTTTCAACTAACGTATCGAGATTATTCATGTCGTAAAAAACAATACTTTCTCCTTCTTTATATAGATTGTTACAATAGTTGTTATTATTGCTCAAAACTAAAGTTTTATTTAACATGCTAGTTAAAACTCTCTCATGACTTCCATTTTCAAAGTAAGGTATGTCGTGTAAAAGTATCTTTGATCTCTGTATCTCTTTTGTTAAAGCTATATAGTCTATAGGTCCATTGGTTTTAAAATTCTTATATTTTAATAATTCATTATTACTTAAATTACCATAGTGTTGTACCCTAATCCCTTCTTCAATTAGTACTTTTATAATCCTATAGCGGTTCCTAGCTCTTAACGTCCTATCCACTAAAGTATATATATAACTAAATGCATTTAGAAAATCATCATCTTCTCTTATTTGTTTAGGCTCTATTCCTGCTAACTTCAGTTCTTCTTTAAAAAAACTATATAGTGGAACATTATAATTATGCTTTCCTTTTTCATATAAATTACATGCAAAACGTCTCAAAATATCTAAGTCTAAGTCTAACAACTGCCTTTCAAGTTTATTGTAATCACTCAATGTTCCAGGCATTATAACATCAGTTGATTTTTCAACTGTCTCTGAGGTCAACATTTCTGTACCTCCATGAGCTAACCAAGATATTGATATATCATCATCTATACACTCTTCAAAACATTCTAATGAGCCTTCATCAAGCATACATATAAAAGTACTATTGCTTTTATATGTTTTAATTCTTAAAACATGATAAAATGGATGATCCACAAGAATAATACCTAGAGGAATATTTAGCTTTTCATATATCTCCTTTCCTGTGAAATTAACACCATTAAAACTTAATACTAAATCAATTTTATTATTAGCCAAAATTTCCTCTAATCTATTAGAAGAAATTGTCAACAAGTTTAAAATATATACATTATGCCCTAGTCTCATTAGCTCATGTCCCAACTCTTCTGCAAAATAATTAACAACATCATATTGAAATTGTCCTTTATATATAACTATATTCACTAGAAATGCCTCCTAAAACTGAAAAATAAAGCCTTATACGTTATTAGCTCCCTATCTCTTTAGAGTGTTTTAAAAAAATATAAGGCATATAATATAAATGGTTTTTACCAAATAGTTCACATACATTTACAACTAAATTTGATTTTTATGCAATAATTTAACCATTCAAAATTTCTTTAGACTGTAATATTAATAGACCCAGCCTCTGTTGTGTTACATTTTATTTCCGAGTATAATATTGGCAACTAGATAAGCACCATTATTGTTAACTAAATTAAAAATACTGCCATACTTATCTTCTGCATTTATTACTTTAAGTTTATCAATTGCTTCGGCTAATCTAGAATAATCAATATCAGGATACTTTCCTAAATATTCAACTCCCAAATGATTTAAAGTTTTGCATACTAAATCTTGATTATCTGCTATACTAAATACAATAGGAATACTCCTTTGTGATAATACCTCGTAGATAGTACTTCCTCCAGCAGTAAGTACAATTCTTGAAGAATTTATATAGCTTTTTAAACTACTTGGTTTATAAACTAATTCAATATTTTCACTTTTTAACTCCTCAATTTGCTTAATATAGTCGTCCCTATATCCAGGTCCAATAATTACTTTTACTCTACTATCTAATCCTTTAATTGATTCTAATAATTTAATCGCTACTCTATATTCATCAGTACCACCAGTTGTGACTAAAATACCTTCTTTATATGCAGAATTATTTTCATTGGTCCAGTACTCTTCCTTCATTATTAAATACTTTGGCCCTAGTAATCTTAATTGTCCTTCAGTATCACTGTACCCTAACTTTTCAGCAAATATATTTCCATTATAAATAATATCTGGTATCCTCGAGTCATAAACATCATTATTATCGTCAATAAGCATCAATTTAGTCTTTTCTTTGATATTTCTTAAGTATGCATCTGTTCCTAAGTATGAATCAAAAATAAATAGTAATGGCTTGATATTGTTGAGAATTGCCATATCCTCAACCAAGTCATTAGCAACTATATAATCAAATTCACTATTACAAATTAAATTCACTAATTCATCATTAATTACAAAAATAATATTTATGTCAGTATCTAACAACTTTATGGCTTTGGCTAGCGACAAGCTTCTATAGAAATGTCCATAGCCTATGCCCTTACCACCTAATGTTCTAATTATTATTCTTTTCATTCTATTAAGCTCCAATCAAGTGGGGTTCCTTTTTGTATATCTTGTCTAGCCTTCTTGCCTAATACAACCTTAATATATTTTGTTGGCAGCCCAAAGCCTGGTCTTATGCTTCTAACATTTTCCTCAGTAAATATATCTCCCTTTTTAATATCCTTCACCACAAATAAGGACCTAGAGTGTTCTCTGCTCTTTTTTTGCTTATATGTCAACTCGTATGTAACTTGTCCAAGAGCTTTTTCTAATTCTCTAATTCTAGAGACCATTTCTTTAAACTCATCTGGTTCCATAGAAAACTTAGCATCAGGTCCTCCATCGGCTCTACTTAAAGTAATATGCTTTTCAACTATTTTAGCTCCTAATGCTACTGCTCCCAAGGGAACAGTATGTCCTAAAGTATGGTCTGATAATCCAACTATAGTACCAAAGGTATCTCTCATATTTGGAATAACTCTTAAATTAATATCTTCCAATGGAGATGGGTATGCAGATGTACACTTTAATAAAGCAACTTGTTCATTCCCCATCCTTTTACATGCTGATAAAGCTTCTTCTATATCTGCTAATGTAGCTATTCCCGTAGACATAATTATCGGTTTTCCCTTAGATGCTATATATTCGATAAAAGGTATATCATTAATCTCAAAGGAAGCAATTTTATACGCAGGTACATCAATGTCCTCTAAAAAGTCTACAGCTGTAATATCAAAAGGAGATGAAAAACAGATAAGTCCTTCCTCCTCAGCAATTTTCTTTAGCTTAGGCTGCCACTCCCAAGGAGTGTAGGCATCTTGATACAGCTTATACAATGTAGTGCCATCCCATATGGTACCTTGTGTTATTTGAAAATACTTGTTATCACAATCAATAGTTATAGTATCTGGTGTGTAAGTTTGCAGCTTAACAGCATCTACTCCTGCCTTCTTTGCTTCCTTTATTATCTTAACCGCATTGTCAAAGCTTTGGAGATGGTTTGCTGAAACTTCTGCTATTATAAAAGTTGGGAAATCTTCACCAATTATTCTATTAGCTACTGTAAATTCTTTTCGCATTTATTATCACCCCAATATAGCTATATATTATTAATTATTTACTCATATTTAGAAGAAGCTACTTCATCAAATGTATCAACAATAACTTCTCTTATCGAAGTCATAATTTTATTAGGATACATCCTTTTATAATACTCCATATAATTTCCTGAGACTATTTCTTCCATCCAGTTTTGATTTTCTAGGTACCACTGAATTGTTTCAATAATGCCTTGCTCAAAAGTTATAGATGGACTCCATCCTAACTCTCTTGTTATTTTTGAGTTATCTATAGCATATCTCCTATCATGACCTGGTCTATCCTTCACAAACTTGATTAGCTCTTCTGATTTACCTAAGACTTTTAAAATAAGTTTAACTATTTCTAGGTTAGTCTTCTCATTGTTTCCGCCTATATTATATACTTCTCCAATTCTGCCTTTATGCATTACTGCATCTATAGCTATACAGTGATCCTTCACATGCAGCCAATCTCTTATCTGCTTACCATCTCCATAAACAGGAAGAGTTCTATTATGGAGTGCATTGTTTATCATTAATGGTATTAGTTTTTCAGGGAATTGATATGGCCCATAGTTATTGGAACAACGAGTTATATTTATAGGAAATCCATAAGTCTCATAATAAGCTCTTACTATCATATCTGCAGAAGCCTTCGATGCTGAATATGGACTATTAGGTGATATATTCGTCTCTTCAGTAAAATATCCTTCTGCTCCCAATGTACCATATACTTCATCAGTAGATATTTGTATAAATTTTACTTCTTCCTTGAATTCTCTGCTATATTTATTATTAGGATCTAATTTCCAGTATTGCTTAGCAGTATCTAGCAGCGCCTGCGTTCCTAAAACATTAGTTCTTAAAAATATCTCTGGTTCTTCAATACTTCTATCTACATGTGACTCTGCAGCAAAATTGATTACTACATTTATATCAAATTCACAAAATATTTCTTTAAGTAACTTTCTATCACAAATGTCGCCTTTGACAAAATGATATCTGCTATCAGTATCAATATCCTCTAGGTTTTTTAAGTTTCCTGCATATGTTAGCAAATCTAAATTGACTATCTTATAATCATAGTTTTCTAGCATATGTCTAATAAAATTTGAACCAATAAACCCAGCTCCACCTGTTACCAAAATATTCATAGAGTATTCCTCCATTAGCTAATAAGTTTATATCTCTTTTGCAATGCTTAGTATGTATTTCCCATAATCAGTTTTTTCATATTCCTTTCCTAGGATTATCAGTTCCTCTTTAGTTATCCACTTGTTTCTATATGCTATCTCTTCTAGGCAACTAATATAAAGGCCTGTCCTCTCCTGCATTGTTCTAACAAAGTTTGAGGCATTAGCAAGTCCTTCATAAGTGCCAGTATCTAGCCAAGCAAATCCTCTACCTAGTAATTCCACTTTGAGTTTCCCTTCATTTAGATATTCTATGTTTAGATCTGTAATCTCAAGTTCTCCACGAGCTGAAGGTTTTAAATTTTTCGCTCTTTTAACTACACTATTATCATAATAATAAAGTCCGGGAACTGCATAATGGGATTTAGGCTTGTCTGGTTTTTCTTCTATAGATATAACGTTATAGTTCTCGTCAAATTCAACAACTCCAAACTCTCTAGGGTCTGGTACGTAGTAGCCAAAAATAACCGCTCCTTCTCTAATTTGAGAAGCTTTTAATAGTTTAGGAACAAATCCTTGTCCATAAAAAATGTTATCTCCCAATATCAAGCATACACTATCTTCTCCTATGAATTCCTCTCCAACTATAAATGCATCTGCAAGACCTCTTGGTTTTTCTTGAATCTTATATTCAATCCTCATTCCTAAGCTGGAACCATCTCCTAACAGATTTTTATACAAATCTATGTATTCAGGATTTGAAATTATAAGCACCTCTCTAATTTTTGACAACATTAAAACAGACAGTGGATAATATATCATAGGCTTGTCATAAATTGGTAATAATTGCTTGCTAATACCCTTTGTTATAGGGTACAATCTTGAGCCTGAACCTCCTGCTAGAATAATGCCTTTCATTAATATCAGTATCCTCCAAAATAATATTTTAATTAAATCCAATATCTATAGTCTTTGCTTTTATTTATAAGATTACAAAAACATTATTTTTTATAAAAATTCTTGATACACTCAATTACATATTCGACCTTACTTTTCTCTATATTGTAAAACAAAGGCAGTCTCAATAATCTTTCACTTTCTTTTGTAGTATACTTATCTACTCCGTTAAATCTAGCATACTTACGACCTGCTTGAGTAGTGTGAAGTGGAATATAGTGAAATACAGCCATTACTTCATTATCCCTAAGATGATTAATCAACCTAGTTCGCTCTTCCAAGTCTTTGCATTTTATATAAAACATATGAGCATTGTGTTCACATTCCTTAGGTACATATGGTAATTCAATAATTTCCTTTTCCTGTAGCTCCTTAAGACCATCATAATACAATTCCCATATATTTAACCTATTTTCATTTATTTTATCAGCTTCTTCAAGCTGAGCATAGAGATATGCAGCATTTAACTCACTAGGAAGATATGAACTGCCTATATCTACCCAAGAATATTTATCAACTTGCCCTCTGATAAACTTACTTCTGTCAGTTCCTTTTTCTCTTATTATTTCAGATCTTTCTAAAGCATCAAGATTTTGTATTAAAATAGCTCCACCCTCACCCATTGTATAGTTCTTAGTTTCATGAAAGCTATAACATCCAAAATCTCCAATAGTTCCTAAAGCTTGTCCTTTATATTTAGACATTACTCCTTGTGCAGCATCTTCTATCACAAAGAGATTATGTTTTTTTGCAATCTCCATTATAGTATCCATTTCACAAGATACACCCGCGTAGTGTACTGGTACTATAGCCTTAGTTTTAGTTGTAATTGCATCCTCTATTAATCTTTCATCTATATTCATAGTATCAGGTCTAACATCCACAAATACTACTTTTGCCCCTCTTAAAACAAAGGCATTTGCAGTAGATACAAACGTATAGGATGGCATTATAACTTCATCTCCAGGCTTAATATCTGCTAATATAGCTGACATCTCTAATGCATGTGTACAAGAGGTAGTTAATAAGGCTTTAGGCGAATGAAATCTTTCTTCAAGCCAGCTATTACACTTTTTTGTAAACTTCCCATCTCCACAAAGTTTTTTGTTTCTTTCTATAACTTCTAATATATAATTTTGTTCTTTTCCTATAAATGTTGGTATATTAAAGGGTATCATATTCTATTTCCTCCATTTAAATCCAAGCATTGCATTCGTAATTATAAATGCATAGTTAAAAATCGTTTTTAACAATGACTCTATCCTCATATATCTATAAAGTAATTCCCACTTTCACTTT
>Ga0134092_1000131_pt1 | contig 74251 bp, 63 predicted proteins | sample 3_6taG_FD_94454 | JGI IMG/M metagenome (GOLD analysis project Ga0134092, IMG submission 94454) | Switchgrass degrading microbial communities from high solid loading bioreactors in New Hampshire, USA - 3_6_20_6_A3 metaG | ecosystem: Engineered > Bioreactor > Semi-continuous > Anaerobic >... | reverse complement strand
CCTTCAAGATTATCTCCCTCAAGGATCAGGTCCCGATGTATTCCCGTATTTAATATAATTCTGTATAAGCCGGTTATCAAGCCCCGGTAGTTCAGGTTCCTGTGAGGCTCTGTAAACAAGAATGCCTTTGCCGTATCGGAATAGGTAATGGCCAGTTCAGGCTGGCAAAGTTCCGTTGACAAAATAATACTCTCTATTTCCTTACGTGCTTTTTCCACTTCCAGGACATTTTTATAACCCACCGTCGGTTTTCCCCATGCACTGAGGACAGCTCCGTGAATCTGTTCCGAACCCGATTTGTGTTGTCTCCACAACCAGTATATAAACGAATTTGAACCCATGGAATATGCCGCTACGGCTTCCGCTCTGAGGTACCCGTTAGGATGGACATGGGGAAACCTGTTTAGTGCTCCTGCATGGGAAGGGCTTGTTTCAAGCAGCCAGAATTTTTTCCCTTTTTTAACGTTTCTCCAAAGGTCAAAATTCACAACAAAAGCGTAGAAGTTTTGGCTTCCCGCGTATGAATCATAGCCCGCCACATCAAGGTTTTCATAAAGCTTTTCTATATTTACATAAAATCCAATGCTGCCATTGGTGGTAATAGGAGCATCCGAATACCTCCGAATTATTTCCGCCTGTTCCTTAACGAATTCTGCAGTTTTCTCCATTGAAAAAATGCGGTACATGGTGCTTAAAGAAGAATTGTGCAAAAAGGGTACAGGCAATGGCTGGGGAACCTGTTCAAAACTCTGGTAGTATTCGCTCCATATCATAGTTCCCCATTTCTCATTAAGGTTGTCTATGGTCTTGTAACGTTTCTTCAGCCATTCATGCCATAAATTTTTACACGATTCGCACATGCACTCGCTTACGTGGGATTTTATTTCATTATCCAGCTGCCACAAAATTACACCGGGATGTTTTCCCACTTCCATTGCAATATGCTCAACGATAATCCTGGCTCTTTCCCTGAAGTACGGATTATTCGTACATACATGCTGTCTGGAGCCATGATTCATAACAGTCCCGTTGTAATCCACATGCATTCTTTCCGGATGGCCATATGATAACCATATCGGAGGTGTTACGGTAGGAGTACATACAATTGTCTCAATACCGTTTTCATAAAGCCGATTTATAATATTTTTTAGAAAACTTATGTCAATTTTATTTTCCTCAGGCTCAAGCTTGCTCCACAGGAATTCTCCGATTCTTACCACATTAATTCCGACTTCCTTCATGTATTTTATATCCTGCTCAATAGTCTTTTCATCCCAGAGTTCAGGATAATATGCTGCGCCATGATAGAGCTTGCTTCCCAAAATAACTATCCCTCTCTTTCCCTATCTTCCGGTATCCATTTTCCTATAAGTTCAAGGCAAAGGATGATATTAATATACCTTAAGGCCATTCCGCTGTTTGCCCAGGGTATTTCAACCACGGGCTTCGGACACGCGGGTGTATCCACCTCCCGCAAAATCTGTCGGATATCAGTTGAAAAGTATTTTCTATTTAATATTAGATTCCATATTTTTTCAGCCAGCTTCCTGTCCTGTTTAACCACCGACGCAAATGCGCCAAATGCCAAGGCGGACTCAGGCATACCCCAGCTTTTGCACGATGTCATATCTGGCCTTCTTTTCAGCTTTTCCTCATCTTCAAGAAAGTAAAACTCCCCGTACTCTGCCAGCATCTCATCCCAAACAGGCTCATTTAACAGGTTGGATAATTCAAACCACACCACCGGGGCGCCAAAGCAATTAACCATGTGGAAGGAACCGTTTTCTTCACCTATGTAAATGAATTTCCCGGTTTCAGGGTCATATCCGAATACAGGGCCTGAACACATTCTGTGAGGCATTTGGCTTAAACATCTTATGCCGGCAAGAATCTTCTCCTTGTAACTTTCATCTTCGAATCTCTCCCACCTGGTCATCCAGTTGGAAGTATAGGAGGCCCAATCAGGCCCTATACGCGCATGGGTAGGAAAATCGCCCTTTGGCAGACGTGCCCTCATCGGATCCAGATTGACAGTATTAAAATCCACATCCTTGACTTCGTCCAGTATATCCCCGACCCTTTCATCCGCAGTAAGGTAATAATAAAACCTGTGTATACCGGCCATGCTTATCCTGGCTTCCTTACATCCGCATCCCCAGTGGAGAACATTATGTCTCGAACCAAAGCCTGAATATTCCCCGAAATGATACTGGTCAACTTCGCTCGCATGCCTGGTAAATGCTTCTGCAATCCAAAAAACGTCTTCCCGCCCGGTTCTTAAGAACATATACCACAGCCATATATTCGGGTCAAACTCGTTATTGTTCCAGGCAAATCCCCCTACATCATAACGCCAGGTATGTCGTATAGGGTCATATGCCCTCATAACATCTCCATAATCCCAGAACCCGTACCATTTCCTCTGTTCTATTTCATTTATAAAGAATTCATATCCTTCTTCAAGCTCTTTTTCCAGCCTTGCTTTTACCGGAGTACTTTTGTCTACAAGGCTCCATATCCCGAACACTTTTGTGGAATGGTAATACTCGGGTTCACAGACTAAAAGCGGCGGATTCTGGCATTCTTTTGCCATTGACAGCAAGGTGTCGAATTCCGGTGTTCTACTGAAGCACCTGATTCTAAGCTCGCTTGTGTTTGCAATACCATAGGGGGTACTCCTCATTTCATCAAATCCCTCGTAAGCTGACATAACATGGGTCCTGGTATCATAGTGCCTTAAATCCATGGCATTTGAATCAGGAGACCAGAACCACACCCTGATTACTGATTCATCTTTTGATAAACCATCCATTTCTAATGCCGAGGGATACTTTTGCCAGAAATTTTTCACGCCTACCGCAAGTCCCCCTGCCTCACTTCCTGCGTATGCAAGGCCCATGGCCCTTTTTCCGAAATCCGCCTTGAGCCAGCAACAGCCTTCCCCTGTCCTTTTATATATAGTATAAAAATCAGGGGAATCCTGCACAAGTTTAAAGCTATCCCATACCGCCGATTCATCCAGCAAATTAAGGAACGGGCCATCAGCTTCTTCATCAAAAGATATATACTTGCCTTCTATTTGCTCTTTGAACATATCTGCATACTTATTCCGTGTACGCCATGTATCCAGGTTTTTGGGAGAATCGCAGAAGAAGCCCTTATCTCCGGCAAGCCTTATATGCCTGTTATATAAAGGCCCCTGCATTGGAACTATAAAAGCCATTCCGATTCCCTTTATAAAATCCATGTACTGGTTTCCGTCAAAAAAACATGTGTACAATATTTTGACAGTGGGCTGACCTGTATAGAAATACAAACGAAGAGTAAATGGAAGCCACTCCCTTGCTCCGGAAATAAGCCTGTGTTTGCCTTCCACTTTGACAACACAACGTACCGGTCCGCTACGTTCTATAACCGCGCTGTGTATATTGCTGTAAAAATCCTCTTCCTTATATGTACGGCATCCTGAAGTAACATTTCTCTCCTCCCGGATGCAAATTAAACTTCCCCCTGAGCATACCATGTTGCCATCCAGGAAAATTCCCCGGATTATTGATTTCCCAACTTTACCTACATGGCAAATCATATTTCCCGTATCTATTTCTATGTACTCTTCTTTTTCCGATATTTTCAGAGGTTCAAAAGCTTGTGCGTCCTGTACATGATTATTATTAGATTGTATATGATTAGATTGCATAGAGGAAGTCTGTTTGCTTATATAATAACTGCTGCTTATTTCTCCTGTAAAACTCGCAGCATGTGCTGTCCATTTTACGCTGCCATCAGGCCAAAATGCAGTGTACCATGTCTCAAAAGGTATTTCCTTTCCTGATTCTTCCGTAAGAACGAGCTTGTCCTCCCGATGCAAAACTCCCTTTTTCCACGGTACTCCCCATGTAACACCCGTATTGTATGCAAATGAGTCATTTAACCATTTTATTTTCACGTTCACATCAATCCCCCCAGGTATTTTATACAGTGGCATTGACCGTGTTTATTTACCATGATGTTTGGTTTGCTATTCTCAATACAATTTAATGCTATTTATTACTAATACAATAGCCGTGTTACCTTTTGCAACCAATACCTTGTATAATTAGTACTAATTCCTTACAATAGCCATAATGTATATCTATATGTACAATAACCGTAATGCCATATATTATACTATATACTATACATAATATATTTACAATAATACACCCTCACGATATTTTAACAATTCCCCGGGCTATCCTCACTTTAGCTCCAAAGAGGTTCCGTCTTCTGTAATAAACACCTGCTCGCTAAATATATCTTTTGCCTTTTGAAGCTGGGTACTTGAATTCAGCAAGATATCACGGCCATGGTGTATGAAACCCAGCATTTTTACTTTCTTGCCTTTTTCTTTTATATAATTGCAAATATCCTCCACCTTATGATGCCCTGTCTCCATAAGCAGCAAATCGCAATCATCAATTAAAGGGGCAATGTCTTCCACGCTCTTTACATCACCTGAGTATACCACTCTCTTGCCTTCGGTTTCTATTAAGAAGGAAAATGACCGCCAGGGCTCCCCTTCCTTTTTCGGTATGTGATTATTGTGCAGAGCTGTTACACGAAAGCCGTTTTGATTATACAATTCACCGTCTTTTATTTGGTTTGTATTAATTGTAAAACTGCATTGGAATCCGCCTTCGGTGTTTTCAAGGACCTGCTTAATGCCTTCCCAGGTTTTAAGATTGGGTATAAATAGTTCTATTTGCCTGTCTTTTATCTTATTGTATATTGTACTTAGCTTCCTGATATTCCAGAAAAGGTTTCCCAATCCGCCTACATGATCCATATGGGTATGGCTTATAAATACACAGCGGACAGACTGAAGATCCACGTTCATAAGGTGAGCGGTGTAGGAACAGCCCTCTCCTGCATCAAACCAATATATGTCACCTCTTGTTTCAATTGCAAAGGAAACGTGCCGGCGGCCAGGCATAGGTTCCGTTCCTGCACATGTGCCGAAGAAATGAATAATCATTAATTTAATCATTCCTTTCAGAAATGTTACATTTCTTTAATTTTAATTCTTACCATTTCTAATTTTTGGATTTTCTATTTTTGGCTTTCTTTATTTTTTATATATTATATTTTTTATATTTTATATTTCTTTGCTTTTGTAATCTTATATTTAATTTAAAGCAAATTCGTAGTTAACTTTATTATATATCATATATTATATTTGTCATACATTGTCAATAGTGTTTACCCTCATAGAATTAAGTACGGCTATTAAAGTTACTCCAGTATCTGCAAACACTGCTTCCCACATTGTTGCAACACCCAAAGCGCCCAGTGCCAGTACTATTAATTTGACTCCCAGGGAGAATACAATGTTCTGCCATATAATTCTATGTGTTTTCCTGGCAATCTTAATGGCACTTACAAGTTTGGAAGGCTCATCGGTCATTATAACAACGTCAGCCGCTTCAATTGCCGCGTCAGAACCGAGCCCTCCCATTGCTACACCTATATCAGCCCTTGCAAGTACGGGGGCATCATTTATTCCGTCTCCTACAAACACCAGTTTTCCGTTTGCTCCCTCTTCCTTTAGCAGTACCTCAAGTTTCTCAACCTTCTGGTCGGGAAGAAGTTCGGCATGTATTTCACTCAACCCAAGCTGCTTTCCTATTTTTTCGCTTACAACCCTGTTATCTCCCGTTAACATTACAAGCTTTTTAACGCCGATATCTTTCAGTGATTTTATTGCACGGGCCGAATCTTCCTTGACTTCATCGGAAATTTCAATGTATCCTGCATACTTACCGTCTACGGCAACATGTACAATTGTTCCTGTTGTTTCAGGAATATCGCAGGCAATCCCTTCCTTCTCCATCAGTTTTATATTACCTGCCAGGACAGCCTTTCCCATTACCCGGACACTGATACCCATACCGGGTATTTCGTTGTAATCTTCTATCTCATTTACATCAACTTCCTTGCCGTACTCATTAACTATCGAAACTGCAATTGGATGGTTGGAATAAGCTTCTGCATGTGCAGCATATTTCAATAATTCATTTCTGGAAAAATTATCGCCAGGCTTTACGGAAGTAACTTTAAATGTGCCCTTTGTAAGGGTGCCGGTTTTGTCAAACACAACGGTATCCACATTATTCAAAGCTTCCAGGTAATTGCTTCCCTTGACCAGGATACCGTTCCTGGACGCCCTGCCGATACCTGCAAAGAATCCCAACGGGATTGATACCACAAGGGCGCAGGGACAGGATACAACCAGGAAAACCATGGCCCTGTAAAACCATTCACTAAAAGCAGCACCGGGAATAACAAGGGGTGGAATGAACGCAATTGCAGCGGCGGTTGCGGTAACCACCGGTGTATAATAGCGGGCAAACCTGTTTATAAATTTTTCAGTGGGAGCCTTCCTGCTGCTTGCATTTTGCACCAGATCAAGTATTCTTGATACAACCGTATCCTGGAATTCCTTTTTGACTTCAACCACCAGCACTCCGTTTTTATTTATAAAACCTGCCAGGACATTATCACCCACGTCCACTTCCCTCGGCACCGATTCACCTGTAAGCACGGATGTATCCAGCATGGATCTTCCTTCAATTACAACTCCGTCCAGAGGAACCTTCTCCCCCGGTTTGACGATAATAATGTCTCCCACCTTAACATCGCCTGGAGATACCTTTTTTACATCCTCTCCCACCTTCAGATTTGCATATTCAGGTGAAATATCCATCAATGCTGCAATGGACTTTCTCGACCTTCCAACCGCAAGATCTTCAAGGAACATTCCTAAATGGTAGAAGAGCATAACAGCTACGGCTTCAGGATACTCTCCTATGACGAATGCACCTATAGTGGCTACACTCATAAGAAAGTTTTCATCAAAAACATTTCCCCGTGTTACATTTTTCAATGCGTTTAAAACTATCTCTCCGCCTGCCAGGATATATGCAGCCAGAAAAATTATAAGCTCAAGCTGTTTTGAAAAATCGAATATAATACCTACGATAAATAAAGTAAGCGACAGGCCGTAATATATAAACTCTTTCCACCTGGATTGCTTTTCATCGCTGTTCATGGCAGCCTTGTTACTGCTATGGCCGTGATCATCGGATACCTTTATTTCACATGCCGAACAGGCACTACAACAATTTGCATCATTATCAATAAGTTTAACACCCGGTTCAGTCTCATTTACTATCTGAATAATACTGCTAATAACGTTGTCTATCTCTTTTTCGTTATCTATTTCAACAGAGAATATCTTGGTAGCAAAATTTATGCTTGAATTATTTACTCCCTTGATTTCTTTTACTTTGGTTTCTATCTTAATTGCACAGTGAGCACAATTTAACCCGTCAAGAATAAAACGTTTAACGACCCTGTCTTTATCTTTTTCATTAGTATTAGAACCGAGTCTGCTATTGAGTCTCATCTTCTCAGCCGTTTTAATATTAGTATTCATCAGTACCCCCTCTTTTCTATTACTATTACATAAACACAGCTTCCCGCTGCTTTTGACTATTTATCTTTTATATGTATTGTCTTTCCATATGCACTTCATTTTCTGAATAAATCTAATATATGAATAATTGTTCATATGTTCTAAACACATTATAGTCCTCCGGTTTATGAATGTCAATAAGAAATAAACAAAAAAATACAAATATTCGAAAAAATATTCAAGAACGGTTTTTCCTGTTTGGGTACAATTTAAATAGAGTAATATGGAACTTAATAGCCAACCGTGCAAGTAAGGAACATAACTATTAAGATATATCGTTGAAAATATATAGATAAGATATATGAATTATATGTAAAACAAGGAATATGAGCATAGCTTGATTATGGCTTATCATAAATTTTAAAGCATTATATACATTATATAACTGATTAACTATTGAGCAATTATTGAGCAGTATTCAAATAAAACATTTCATATAAAATAAATTAAAAGGTGATGCTAACATGAATCAAAAAAAATTTAACAATCTTGCTTATATTAATCCCGATGATTTCATTTACGGGTGCTCAAAAATACCTGTCAAGTTCAAGAACGGCATGATTATAGGGGGCGGTGCAATTTACCCTGAACTGAACTTCACACTTCCGCCAATGGAAGTCTCAAAAGAGACAATGCCTGAGATAGTCAAGCAGTACAGGGAAATTATTGAAGATGCATGTAAAAGGGCCAAAGAACTTTACGTACCTGCCTTTGTTGCGGAAATAGAGCTCCTTCCGCCAATGACCTATAACCCGGAATGGGGAATAGAAGTTACAAAGGTTGTAAGAGAAGTTATGCATGAATATGAAGCTAAGTACAATTTAAAAAGCGTTTTACGTATAACTCCCGTTGACATAAGGGAAGACAAGCAGTCCCCCCATATGTGGCACGGAAGCCATTGGGATGCCATAATGAGAACCTTTGAAGGCTGCGCAGAAGCAGGTGCAGACATGTTATCCATCGAATCAATCGGCGGAAAAGATATGCACGATGATGCAGTCATGTTCTGTGAAATTGACAAGTCACTGTTTTCCCTTGGTATACTCGGTACCCGGGACATGTCAAGATTATGGAGCGAGATCAGTAAAATTGCTGACAGGACGGGAACAGTAGCAGCCGGAGACACTGCATGCGGATTCGCCAATACAGCAATGGTTCTTGCTGAGAGAGGATTTATTCCAAGGGATTTTGCAGCAGTAGTCAGGGTAATCTCTGCGGTACGAAGCCTTGTTGCCATAGAAGAGGGCGCCACCGGTCCCCATAAGGATTGTGGTTATGAAGGCGTATATGTTAAAGCTATTACAGGCACTCCCATATCCATGGAAGGAAAATCAAGCGCTTGCGCCCATTTGAGTCCGGTGGGAAATATTGCAGCCTGTGTGGCAGACCTCTGGAGCAATGAATCGGTTCAGAACATCAAACTGCTCGGAGGCATGGCTCCCACGGTTTCAATGGAGCAACTTACTTATGACTGCCGACTGATGAATACGGCGGCTGAAAGCGGAAAGGATAATGCCCTCCTGTTGAGGAACTGGCTGTGCGAATCCGACAGTAAGTATGATCCGCAGGCATATGTGTTAAGGCCGGATGTTGTTATTGAAATTTCAAAGGAAATCGTAAAAGAAGATTCTCATTTCAAGCGCTCCATGGCAGCCGCCTATGCTGCGATTTCATCCTTGCGCACTGCTGTTAAGGAGAAAAAACTTATTATTGATGAAAGGGAACTTTCCTGGCTGGATAATATGGAAAGCCAGCTTGACAGCATACCTGACGACGAAGAGAAATTTACCGCTGAGATGCTTGAAAGGGATGTATCGGGCAAGCTTGATCCGAAGAAATATGATCTGTAAAACCTGTGCTATGATAAAATCCGTTTATATACAATTTTAATTAGTAAAAATAGTACAATAACAAAAATAGTACAATATAATTAAATACAGCATAATCAAAAGCATTATTGAATTCAATATATTAATATAATTTAACTCAATATAGTTTAATACAATAAAAAACAGTCGACGAAACAGAATTTCTCTTTTCCCCACTTCGTCTACTGTTTTATTCTTTTAAATATGTTTCATTCCAGCTTAATCATGTTTTTCCCATAACTGCAACTAAATTATATTGCCATTTTCTGCATTTATATCCCCGCTTATTGTGCTTCATTTATAGAACTTCATATCTCTTTACCATTTCAAACTCATCCTGTATTTCCTTTGAAGGCTCCTCAGACAGTAATGATACCACCACAATAACAATACAGGATAAAACGAATGCGGGGAACAACTCATAAATTGCAAAAATTCCTCCTAAACGAGAAAGAAGCAAATTCCATACGAAGACCATTACCCCGCCGGTCACCATACCTGCAATGGCCCCTGATCTCGTGGTTCTCTTCCAGAACAGCGAAAACAGCATAATAGGTCCGAATGTTGCCCCAAAACCGGCCCAGGCAAATGATACAACCTTGAAAATAACGCTGTCCTCATCAAGTGCGATAATCATTGCAATTACAGCCAGCACTATCAGGGTAATTCTTGTCAAGCGCAGGACTGTCTTATCATCGGCTTCCTTCTTTAAAATACCCTGGTATATGTTTTTCGAAAAGGAAGAAGCGGCAATAAGCAGATAGGAATCAGCCGAGCTGATTGTTGCAGCAAGTATGCCTGCCAAAACAAACCCAGCCAAAACCGGGATAAAGAATTCGGTTGACATTAAAATAAATATATTTTCTGCTGAGCTACGGGTAAGGAAGGCGTCAGGGAATAAAATCCTCCCTATCATACCTATGGCAACGGCGGCTGTAAGTGAGATAACAACCCATACTGTTGCTATTCTCCTGGATAATTTAATGTCACTTGATTTCTTAGCTGCCATAAATTTTATCAAAACCTGAGGCATACCAAAATAGCCCAGCCCCCAGGAAAGGGTTGATATTATTGCCAGCAGTCCGTAGCTTCCTGCTTCGCCGAACATCGGCATGCCTGCATCCGAAAGCTGCTGAATTCCGTCTACAACTACAGGCTGTGCACTTTGAAAGAAATTAAAAAATCCTGGAATGGCTTTCGCATTTTCAGCAACCGCAGAAATACCCCCGGCTTTCAAAATACCTGACACCAGTACAACAGCCAGTGCTACTACCATTAACATTCCCTGCATGAAATCCGACGCACTTTCTGCCAGGAACCCTCCTATAAAGGTATATGAAACCACAAACAGGGCTCCTACAATCATTGTGCCGACATACCCCGTATTGAAAAGGGTGCTGAAAAGCTTGCCAACCGCTACAAAGCAGCTTGAAGCATATATGCCGAAAAATACAAGAATAAAAAGTGCTGATATGGTCATTATAATCTTCTTGTTCTCTTTAAACCTGTTACTTAAAAAGTCAGGTATTGTTATCGCATCCCCAGAAACTTGGGAATATGTACGAAGCCTTTTGGCTACAAATAACCAGTTCAGGTATGTACCAATGGCAAGTCCGATTGCAGTCCACACCGCTTCACTCAAGCCGGACCAGTAAGCAACTCCGGGCAGTCCCATCAGCAACCATCCGCTCATATCGGAAGCTTCCGCAGCCATTGCAGTAACCCAGGGCCCCAGCGTCCTGCCCCCTATAAGATAATTGCTGCTGCTTTCACTCGCCCGTTTAGAATAATACACACCAATACCGATAACCGCCGCAATGTAAATTATCATTGCTATCAGAATTTGATCTCTTCCTGCGTCCATAGCCTATCTCCCCCCATTGAATATTTGAATTTATAATAATTCATAAAATATATTAAGTTATTGATTATAAGTATATTGATATAAACGTTTAACAATTGATATAAATATTTAAATTTAATATAAGCTTATAATTTTATAAGTTTATAGTTTTATAATTCATTCCAAAAATAAAATAATGTATACATTATAGTTAATAATTAATATAATGTATACATTATAATGTATAATTATACATTTATGCAAGATGTTCATTCACATATCATGTTTATTTTTTGTAAACTACATCCTACGATTCAGGAATATAGCTTATCAGGTTTAACCCTTCCAGTGTAATGATAAAGTGGCCACCGGTTTTCTCAACTACTGATCTGTCCAGGTAAACGGCCACCTGGTCTCCGGGGCCGTAACTCCTCAAGGAAACCGCATTTTCAAAGCTTGTTTTTAATGAAGCTGAAAAAACACTTGGATTTACATTAACATTACTGACGTATGAATATGGTCTGCCATCCCGAAAATTAACAGTTGTGCTGCTTAATATTTTACCCGGGGATTTAGCCACATCATGGATAAAATAAAACGAAGCATATAAATAATCAGGAGATTCATTTGATTCCACAATTGATTTAAGGTATATGGTCGTGTTCTCATATGTGAATAGCAGGATCTTCCAGTCAATATCATCGCTCTTGTAGGCTACAACATATTGTTCAGGGAACATTCCGGAAGTAAAGCTAATTTCTATGCTAATCGGCGATTGATTTATAATTTTATAACCCTTTTCATTCATTATCTTCACGTAAGAGGCATCATCTGGTTTGAAACTGACATCTTCCAGCAATACATTTTCCCCATCGTAAATCAGATTATTGTTCCTATCATAAATTAAAATCCTGCTGACACTGCCATAGCCCCTTGTTTCTATCGTGTGAACAGCTTCACCTGAAGACATGTATCTTGTAATAACTCCGTTAGATGTTTGTATTTTAATTTTATCTCCGAGAGCTAAAAGACAGGAGAATTTATTCTAAATTGGATAAAGGGGAAATTCCCGCTTGCCGTTCCCCCGAGCAACTGAACCGGATGCCTGTTATTAGACACACTGTACCCATCCATTCTCAAGCTGACTAGCTTGTTTGTCCCGGAATCTTTCCAAAGCCCGTAATAACCCTGCCAATTTCCATTTTCAAAGGATACAATTGTGTACAGGTTATTATATATTTTTTTTATTGCCGTGACATTTATATTATTCTCAGCTATAAACGAAATAACTTCTTCCTCCGTAACCTTTTCCCACCCGTTCTCCGAAATAGTATCATCAAATGCTGTCAAATTCCCTTCCCTCCATATCATGTTTGACCGGTCACCCGGCGGGAAGCCGACTTTATAACCGAATTTGACATATGCATTATTATAATCAATATCAACCAAATTTACTTCTAATGCCTTCTTTCCCTTGACCCTAAAATACTTCTTTTCATAAATCGGCCCGCTTCCGGTTTCATACGGGTTGGCATTGTAAATTTCCAGTTGGCAGTGGTAAATATCAATATTATTATTGTTTACAATTTGAAGTTCTGTGTTCCGGAAATGAGATTCTTCATTGAACGTTAAGCCCATTAGAATATTGTCGTCAAATCTCATACGTTCTTCTGCCGTCCCGGGGTAATCTATACCTGATGTACACAGAAACAGCCCTGCTGTCATGATAGCCAAAAGGCCTGTCAGGGAAAAACGATATTTATTTTTGCTAAAAGTAGCAATGCTTTTAATCCTTTTTTTCATAACATTTTTGCTTTCGGAAATTCCTGCAGTAATAAGCGGGGATGACTGGCTTTTTCCGTTCTTTATCATTGACAGTAAAGTTTGACCGTATTTTATATAATCTTCCCTATCCTTCATAAGGGACATTGCATATGCGTCAGCGCAAAGCTCCTGGTCCCTTCTTATCAATTTTGAACAGTACCATACTACAGGGTTAAACCAATGCACAGCACAAATAAGCAGCATAAGCCAACATACTGCGAGATCATTATGCTTGATATGAGCAAATTCATGCACTAATATATGGAACATTGACGAATCAGCACTGCTTAATAATTCTTTTGGCAGGATAATGGTGCAATTCTTGACACCGAATACACAGGGTGATGTGATCTCATTAGATTCCACGAGCTTTATGGGACGGCTTATACCGGTCATTTTTCTAAGTTTTTCCCAGTAACCAGATGAGATAGCCGACCCTGACATTCATTTTAAACACAGGTATCCTTTTGATAAGTACGATAAAAATTGCCGCTACAGAGGCATGAAGGCTCATGGTAAGAACAACGCTAAAAATATTAACAAGGGTTCCTGTTATTGTATCCATGTAAACGTTCATAAACATCATTTGCCGCCACTTCTCTTTTCTTTTAATATATTTTCCAGCTCATTAATTTCCTCATCCGTGAGATCAGAGTCTTTTATCAGGAAAGACAGTACCAATCCTGCCTTATCTTTAATAATTTTGTCCAGGAAAGACTTGCTTTCTTGTTTTAAAGCATCTTTTTCATTAATAATTGGGAAATAATAATAAATTCGGCTGTCATTTTTATCCTGTTCATAGCGAATTGCTCCTTTATCTATAAGCCTCCGCAGATAGGTACGAATAGTCCCGTCACTCCAGTTGCCCCATTCTTTCATAACCTCTTTGCAAACCTGAGAAGCAGAAAGTCCCGGATTCTTCCATAATACCTTCATTACCTGCCATTCCGCTTCTGAAATTTGCGGTATTTTGCCCTTCATGTGATCACCTCATACAAATGTATTACATGTATATAGTACAATTGTATGAGATTTTTGTCAATAGTTATGTCAATAGTTAAAATCCTGTTATAATCAGGTTGATTTTTCAAATTGGCTGTTGTAAAGGTTCGCATAAAAACCCTTTTTGGCTATTAGCTCATCGTGTGTACCCTGCTCCACAATATCCCCTTCATTAATAACAAGGATTAAGTCTGCATTCCTGACAGTGGACAGCCTGTGGGCTATTATAAAACTTGTACGGCCCTTCATCAAGTTATCCATCGCTTTCTGGATCAGGATTTCGGTACGGGTATCCACGTTACTGGTTGCCTCGTCAAGAATCAATATCCTGGGATCCGCCAGAATAGCCCTTGCTATAGTCAAAAGCTGCTTCTGGCCCTGTGATATATTATCCGCTTCCTCGTTTAAAATCATGTTATATCCATCGGGCAATGTCCTTACAAAATGATCAACCTGTGCGGCTGCTGCCGCCTTCTTTATATCCTGTTCCGACGCTCCGGGTTTCCCATACTTGATATTGTCTGCAATAGTGCCGTGAAACAACCATGTATCCTGCAATACCATTCCAAAAAGGGAGCGGAGCTCATTCCTTTTAAATTCCCGGATATCATGCCCGTCAATCCTTATTGATCCGCCGGTTACATCATAAAAACGCATTAGCAGCTTAACAATGGTGGTTTTCCCTGCACCGGTGGGGCCGACTAAAGCCACCTTTTGGCCTGGACTGATAACCGCGCTGAAATCGCGGATCACAGTTTTATCAGGTTCATATCCAAAATAAACTCGGTCAAATTCAATGTAACCTTCTATATTCACCGGTATTTCCGGCCTGAGTATGCTGCCGGATACGGCGCGACTACTGTCACTATCATTTACTGTTAATACACTGCCATTCGCCGCTAAAACGTTTCTATTTACAACTAAAGCACCCGGTATATCAGCAGGCTCCTCCTCTTCGTCCAGGAACTCAAATACCCGTTCGGCTGCAGCCGCTGCCTGCTGAAGCACGTTGGAAATATTGGCAATCTGGGAAATGGGCTGTATGAATGAACGGACATACTGGATAAAAGACTGTATGCCGCCGACGGTCATTAAGCCATTTGCGGCATAATAACCGCCCAGGATGCAGATTGCCACATAAGCTAGGTTGCCGACAAAACCGGTTATGGGCATTATTAATCCCGACAGGAAATTCGCCTTCCATGCAGACTTGTAAAGCACCTCGTTATATTCTTCAAAGGTGTGCAAAGATTCATCTTCACCGCAAAATGCCTTCACAATGATATGATTTCCTATATTCTCCTCCACATACCCATTTACTTTTCCCAGGAACTTCTGCTGGTCTTTAAAATGCACCTGGGATTTCTTTATAATACTGATTACGGCAAGCAGGGAAACGGGAAGAATTCCCAATGCCAGCAGGGTAAGCTGCCAGCTGATGGAAATCATCATTATCGTTATGCCTATAAGAGAGGTCACGGAAGTGATAATCTGCGTAAGGCTTTGATTCAGGGTATGGCTTATTGTATCAATATCATTGGTAATCCTGCTCAATACCTCTCCATGTGTGGTTTTGTCATAATACTTGAAAGTCAGCCTGTGCATTTTATCGCTCATATCATTCCGAAGCTTAAATGTCACCCTTGCTGTTAACCCTGACATTACAAAACCTTGCATATATGAAAAAAGTGCGCTTGTGCCGTAAACTCCTGCCAGCCATAAAAGAATTTCGGCGATTTTTTCAAAGTTTACATCGCCCGTTCCGGAAATTTTATTTATAAGGCCCGTGAACAGCTCATCCGTAGCCTTACCCAGGATTTTGGGACCCAGGATGCTAAATATCGTGGAAATTATAGCCAGAATCCATACAATGAGTATCAACCATTTATATGCTCCCAGGTATCCTGCAAGTTTTGCTATAGAACCCCTGAAGTTTTTGGCTTTTTGTCCAACTTCCCGGCTCATGCCAACTCCTCCTCGGAAAGTTGCGATGCCGCAATTTCATAATATTGCGGGCAGTTTTTAAGAAGCTCCTTATGGGTACCGCATCCCACAATTCTCCCTTCATCAAGGACGATAATCTGGTCAGCATTCATAATGGTACCCACTCTCTGGGCCGCAATAATAACCGTACTGTCCCTTGTGTATTCCTTCAGTGCTTTGCGAAAAGCCGCATCTGTCTTAAAATCCAGCGCAGAAAAACTGTCGTCAAAAACATAAATCTCCGGTTTTTTTACAAGTGCCCGTGCAATTGACAATCTCTGTTTCTGCCCGCCAGAAACATTAGTACCGTCCTGGGCAATGGGCGAATTAAACCGTTCAGGCTTTTCGGAAATAAACTCCATCGCCTGGGCAACCCGTGCTGCAGCTTCAATTTCATCATCAGACGCATCTTTCCTTCCGTATCTCAGGTTTGAAGCAATGGTACCCGAAAAAAGAGCGCTTTTCTGCGGCACATAGCCGATTCTTTCCCTTAAATCCTTTTGCCTGACCTCCCGTATATCAACTCCGTCAACCAAAACCTGACCTTCGGTTACATCATAAAAGCGAAGTATGAGGTTCGCTATGGTTGATTTTCCCGAACCCGTTGAGCCGATAATGGCAGTAGTCTGTCCCGGTTTCGCGGTAAATGTTATGTCCCGTAATGCATATTCTTCGGCACCATGGTAGCGGAAATAAACATGCCTGAACTCCACGTACCCTTTTTTGCTTTCATCAAATTCCCTGGGATTTGGCGGATCAACTATTGAGCATCCGGCTTCCATTACCTCCGCTATACGTTTGGCTGAAACTTCAGCCCTTGGCAAGAATATAAATATCATGGCAATTGACAGGAAGGACAAAATTATCTGCATGGTATATTGAATAAATGCCATCATGTCACCCACCTGCATGGCAGAGCCTGCAATCTGGCGTGCACCGACCCATACGATAAGTAAAATTGCGCCGTTCATGACAAACGATATGGCCGGCATCATAAAAACAAATACACGGTTTATGAACAGGTTTGTTTTTGTCAGGTTCTCATTTGCCCTTTCAAAACGATTTTTCTCATGTTCCTGCCTGCCGAATGCCCGGATAACCATCATACCGCTGAGGTTTTCCCTTGAAACAAGGTTCAGTCTGTCGGTCAATTGCTGAATAGTCTCAAATCTCGGCATGGCAATTGCTGTAACAATCATTATCATTCCGGTTAGAACTATACAGGCTGCAGCGATTATCCAGCTCATTGAGACGGATTTTCTTACAGCCATGATAACGCCGCCGGTCCCAATGATAGGAGCATAAAAGACCATCCTGATTCCGACCATAAGAAGCGTCTGTATCTGGGTTATATCGTTGGTGCACCTTGTAATGAGAGAAGCCGTGGAAAATTTGTCAATTTCGTTTTTTGAAAAACTTTCTATTTTTTTGAACATTTCCTTGCGCACGTTTCTCCCAAACCCTGCCGCAATTTCGGAGGATAGTAAGCTGACCAGGATAGTGGCTGTTCCTCCCAATAGGGCAATTACAAGCATTATTGCGCCTACCCTGATAATGTATCTTGCCTGCATACCGCTTATATCAGCACCCAATTCCTCGTAAAACATCCTGGCAAGCATTATCCCGCTTTGCATTAAAATGGTTCTGTCCGTCTGAACGGCCTTTTCGCGGTAGGATTTAACGGCTGATTCCGGCAATGAGTCAAAGACCGTTTGCATGTCGTAAAGCATTTTTATGTCAATTTTATCATCGGGTTTATCAATCATATCAGGTTTATCCGATTGAGCTGCCATATCGCGCATAACATTCATCAAAGTCATTGTTGCTAATTCAAAAGCATTATCAAGGCCGACATTAACCGCATCATCCTTTATTTTCCTTTTCACATAAAGCCGGTCACCGGCCTTGGGATAAATGCTGATATATGCTTTTCCGTCAGCATTAACGTTTGTACCGGATACCGGTTCATAATTTTCGTCAACAATCTTCCTTTCGCTTTCGGTCATAAAGGTTTTCATAAGTTTCATTCCGCTTGGGCTAATGGCATCAGGGGCCGCATGTTCAATGCCGCTCTGCTGGATACCAATATTTACAATTCTTGACATGTAATTTGGCAGGTTCAGGTCGCATAGGGCTTGCCCGAATAACAGTGCAATTGTCAAGGCAAGTCCGAAGGAAAAGGGCTTTAAATGCTTTAAAAGTTTAATCAAACCCGCTGTCTCCTTTCTTATGTTTGCTGATTCGATGTTTCATTTCTTGCTCTTTCACAGATATATTATTCCTATTATTATTCCTAATTTATTATTGCTAATTTATTATCATCTAAATTATGATTTTTTTGCGCAAAAAAAACAGGCCGGTTTTATATCCTAATATCCTAATATCCTAAAAAACAGCTTGTTAATAATCCTTAAAACTCCTTAAAACCGACTTGTTTATCTGTTGATAATTTTGTTAGAATTTATAGTTTTCCCTGAAACAGATTTTGATATATTGCGTAGACTTATTTCATGTATAAACTTGTTTTCAAGTTCTTTTGCATATTCCCTTGGTATTCCTGCTCCCACCAGATTATTGAACAATACGGTTTTATAGCGCCATTTTTTGAAAAATATCCAAATTATAACAAGTGGGTAAGAAATGATAAGCAGCAACAGCTTTATCACGAGTATAAATATTCTTATTATACGAGCTAATATATTATTTTTTGCTGTTATCATTTCCATTCACCCACCTAAACGTTATTTTGATTCTACGTTTTTCCTATTTATTATTTGAGAAATTTCCGGCAATATCTTTCATGGACAGTATATAATCCTTCGCCATCTTTAACGCTTCCTCTTTTGGTATTCCGCTCTCAACCAGTTCCTTGTAGAAACTGCCCACTGCTTGCCCCACCTTTTTTGCTGATTCTACGGAATACATCGTATCCACCAGGCTGGTAATAAGCTTAGGTACTTTTGATGAAACCGTATCTAACAATTCACTTATTTCTTTTACAGGAATATCTGACATTACAATCTCCTCCTTTAAATAATATATTTAATAATAATTAAAATAAAATAATCACATTACATATAATCGTATTACACACAGGCAGCAATAAATTAATACGACAAAACTATTATGTTGCATGTTTTGCAAGCAGCATCACGTCCCTAATAATTGACATGGATTGCTTTACGGTTGACATCAGATAGCATAATAAATCAAGCGGCATAGAATAAGAATTTGAGCTTAAGATGGCATTAAGGGTATTCTCTTCATCATGGATTTTATCAAAAGCGGTATCTATTATATCTTTGGGAACAGGTGCATAATTTTCCCGGGCAAAATCCCTGATCCTAATTAATAAGGCCAATTCAATCCTGCAGTTCCTGCAAACAGCTATGTGTTTTATTACTTCATTGATTTCGGACCTGGTTAGCCTTTGATTAATATAGTCCACCAATAAATCGGATACCTTCTCACATGTTGCATTGTTCCTATTACTCTCATTATCTAATGTCATATTCTCACACACGGTCATATTCACTCTCCCTTCCCAAGCCGTTTCTTCAGCTTGGCTTTTATACCTGACATCCTGCTTTTTATAGTCCCTACAGGAATATTCATTATTTTTGAAACCTCACTATAGCTGAGCTGCGCATTAAAAACCAGAAACACTATTTCTCTCTCGGTTTTGTCAAGAATAGTTAAAGCATTTTCCACCGCAAGCTTATCATATACACACTCAAAATCATTTTCAGCCTTCAATATTTCCTGCAGGTCCTCTAATGACATTGAGTCATCTTTATATACTTTCCTGTAATGGTCGGCTATTTTCCTCCTTGTAATGCTTATGCACCAGGTTTTCAACGATGAATTGCCGTCAAAGCTTTTCAGGCATTGCCATATTGACAGCATGGTTTCCTGGAGGATGTCCCTGGCAGCTTCCGTTGCACTAACATGGGAGCATATATAGTTGTATATTACTTCCATGTAATTTCGCATCAGTTCCTCAAATGCTTCTTTACTGCCATTTTTAGCTTTTTCAATCAGTTTGAATTCCGAGTGGCCGCCAATTGAAAAACCACTGCCACCACCTCGCTTTTCTGCTTTCAATAACTTAGTCGTGAAAAACAGGCAGCCGGTTCAAATTTTTCTATATTATTCTATATTTGTTTTGATTATCTCCCTTCCGGCTATATCTTTTTTCTGATTATGGCTATCTCTTTTTTCCTGATTATCTGTTTTCCCTTTTCCTCTTTTTATCCAATAAAACAGATATACTTGAAGATCTATCTTTTTCGCCGTATTCATCCCGGGCTTCGTTTTGTACCGTGAGTTTGTCCGGCAGATCCTCGACCTTTTGCCTTTCCGGATCCATGATGCGGAAAGGTTTAATGATGTGGAAACGTTTAGCCGTGTTTTTAACGGTATTTCCTGCAAGCCCGGCTATTCCGGCAAACCTTGCGGAAATCTTTCCCCATTTAATGTTTATCCTTCTTATACCTATTTCAATAACAAACAGGATGATTGCCGCTGAAATAAGGATGTGGGTGATATCCTTCGAACCGGCAACCGGCGGCAGTTCTTCCCGGAAAACATCCGCACCCTTTTCCAGTATCCTGCCTCCGCCTTCATTTGCCAGCTGCTTAAGGAAAGCGGTATTATCCGTTCTTGTAATGTTGTATTCGGCAGAATAGGGTATTGATATTCCCGTGCTAATATTCCTTACAATTTCCCATTCAGTTTCTCCGTCCCCTTTTCCGCTTCTTTTCTTTACATTTATGCTTGCAATGTAAATTCCCGTTTCATCTGCTTTGAAAAATGCCCTGTATTTTACTGGAGAAACAGGTTGAAAAATAACCTGCTGCTCCTCACCTGAAGGGCTGATAATTACTCCCTCAACCAGAGTTTCGGTTTCAGTTAAAGTTTCGGATTCAGGTCCTGCACCGGTATCGGAACCGGTATGTGTATCGGTACCGAATTCCTTAACATCTTCCATTACGATACTATCCTTTACGAATGAATCATTTCCCTGCATCGGAAGCTCAAGTTCGATAATTCCCCTAAAGCTGCCGGTTTTAGTATCAATACCGTCGGTTAAATTCATGTCATCATACTCATTCGCCGGACCGCCGCTTACACTGTAATCTTCTGCCGTATACCTTGGGATAAGCCAGGACAATACATTTTTCCAGAAAACAGGCCACTGCTCCCACTTCATCCATTTGGCCGTCCACGCACCCTTCACGTCGGAAGTCCATGCCGCTGTCCTGCCCAGCCCATACTGCCATACTGCAAATACAGGCTGGTCGGCGTCGCTTGATAATATAACCTGGGCAGTGTCCTTCCCTGTGGTACCCACATATCCGTCAAGCTGTGGAAGGGCGTCCAGTCCCTTGAGTATTGCGGATGTGCTTTCATACTTTGGCACAAAAGTCCTGTTGTTCAGGTAAGTCTTGCCTGCCAGATACGTTTCCTTGGCAAATATCTTCGGTATGTCTGTAAATTCATCGGTCATATAAAACCGCCCGCCCCCTTTGACTGCAAGGTAGTTGAGCAACGGCACGTCCGCGGAGCTGCCGACTGCCACAGTGGAAAGGGTTATACCTGCTTCATTAATCTTATTCATAAGTGCGTCATAACCGCTTTGCTCGGCCTGCCCGTCGGTCAGCAGTATTATGTGTTTCAGCTTTGTATCGGCATCCTTTAAGGATAAATATGCCTCTTCCAGTGGCGGTATTATCCGGGTTCCGCCTTCTGCCCTTATGGTTCCTATAGCTTCCTGAATCTTTGCAATGTCATCAAGTTTCTGCGTTCTTACAACCCATTGCACCGCATCGTCAAATGCAATAATCCCTATCATATCTCTGGAAGTTAAGACTTCGGTTGACCTTATGGCAGCCTCCTTTGCCAGCTCTATCTTTGATACGCCGTACTGCCCGGAAGCCATGCTGCCGGATTTGTCAATAACAAGAACCAGGCCCAGGTTAGGCATTTCTTCCTTTGGAATAATGTCCATGTTGACAGGCAGGACCGTTTCAAGGGGAGTATCGTGGTACCCTCCAAGGGCGTAGCTGTTTTCTCCTCCCGTAACAAGCAGTCCCTTCCCCTGGTACTTTATGCATATTTCAAGGTTGTCCAAAAACCTTTCATCCAGGTCATCGGCAGATACATCCGACAGGATAAATGCCTGGTATTTTACCATCTCCTCAAGCAATACCGGGGCATTTTCCGGCTTGACGCTTCTTATTCTGACTTCATCTCCCAGAATTTTTATTAATTCCGAGGCGCTTTGGGAATCATTCTGTATAACCAGTATTTCAGGTATATCATTTACATGGCTCATTGCTGATATGGAATTGTTCTTAACAATGGTATCATCATCCGGTTCAATAACCGCAGTATAGGTTACAAGCCCGCTTTCTTCGGCTGTTCCGGTAAAAACAAAAGTGTTTATATTTTCATCAATGTCAACTTTTTTCTGAACCACAAGCTGCCTGCCGGCATACAATTTTAAAACGCCGCCCGTTTTGACCGTGCTGTCTATTTTTACGACAACTTCGAACCTTTCCCCTTTATTAAGCACTTCGGGCAGGATTATTTCTTTCATCTGGACTTCCTTTTCATACCGGATTCCCAGCGGAAACACATCCACAATTATTCCTCTGCTTCTCAACAGCCTGACGGTTTCCAAGCCGTTCCCTATATTCTCAATTCCGTCGGTTATAAGGACAATCCTTTTCCTGTCTTCGCCGGGTATCAGGGAAGAGGCAAATTTCAATCCTTCTGCGATATTGGTGTAACTGCCGTTTACTTCAGCCTGTATTGAGTTAAATACAGGGTTTGCGGCCGGAAGGGTTTCTATGCCGGCATTGGCACCGAAAACGACAACCCCGGCCTTTTCTTCCTGCCCTTTGGTTTTTATGGCATCCTTTATAAATTCCTCAATCCTGTTTCTTTCACCGGACGTACTTTCAGAAATGTCAACGGCAAAAATTGTCGTTGCTGTATCCGATACCCTCTTGAGGTTAACCCCTGAAATTGCAAGTATTAACAACGCAATAATCGTTAATCTTAAGGCTATAACTGCCATTGCCTTTTTCCTGCCTGAAACAAGTCGTGGCATCCTTTTTGATAGGTATATTATATAGAAAACTAAGGGTATCAATAATAAAAGCATTAGCGGTTTATTGAAAGAAAATATGCTAATATCCATTTGCGTAAACCCACCATTCCACACATAGAAGTAATATCACCAGCCATAACAATACTTCCTTGATACCTCCTGCCAATATAGGATCCTTTTTACCACCGTTATTGCCGCCGCTATTGGTACCGTCGCCGACATTTGCCCCCAATTCCTTACCAGCCTCATAGCTCTTCCCGGTATTATCCCGGGTTCTTCCGGGGCTAATATTCAAATTGATATTTTTATTGCCATATAAGTCGCTTTCCTGTTCAGCAGGAGCATTCACTGCAAAGTAGGCAAGAAGGGTATTACCCTGCGAAAGGGAATCATTCCGTAAAGGAGAAATTCTTTGTTCAATGATGTATACACCAAGCTCCCCAGTTATATCAAAAACCGCAGGCGGGAAAGGGGGAGCTATTTTAATTGCTTCTCCGGAAGGAGTTTTCACTATTGCTTCCTCCGTTTTTGGATTAAGGGCAAATTCAATTTCCTGGCCCGGGTAAATGGTCCCGATATTCTTTACCGCGGGGGGAAGCAGCCACTCCATGGCATTTGTCATAACTATAGGAAAAGCGGTTTTAAGCACCATATCCGTGTTGTGAAGGTCAAAACCGAAAACAAGTATCCTTCTTTTATCAAGTTCGCCTGCAAAGGCCAATGTACCCTCATTCGAAGCTAATACTTCTTCTCCCCAGGCCGGCACATTAAAAACCTTTGATTTATAGATTGAAAAATCATAGTCTTTAACATATTCAAATACCTCATGTTCGGATTTTTCAAACGTCGGAAATGCAACCTCGCCCTTTACCGGAATAATATCGCTTGGCCGGGGGTTAAATATAATAATATTGCCGTCATGAGGCAGTTTGTCCACAGGGATACTGTCACCGTCAAGGACATAAAGGTCAAATCCTTTTAATTCATTTATATCTTCAACACTGCCTTTATATAAATCCACATTATCAACCAGCTTTAAAAATCGTTCGAGGAACTGGTTACCCTGGGTTATTAAAAGCACTTTTGCCTTTTCTGACCGGTTTATTACAGTCCATGCCCTGTTATCAGCTTCCAGCGGATCTTTTTTCTCAATCCTGCATTCAAGTGTCCTTGCACTGCCGGATATTTTATTCCAGTACACATTTGTCTTATCCCTTGCCTTTACCCTTACTTCCCTTGCGTCTGCCACCTTCCCGTCAACATATAAACTTAAGGGAAGGGTCTCATCTTTATCACTGAAATTTGATATTACGGTTAAAAGGCTTATGCTGCCATCCTCCAGAGTTGTATGGGACATAAGGGTAATGGCATAATTTGCTCCCTTTCCGTTAACCGTAATGAGTTCAATATTTTCATGCATACTATCATTCTCGCTTCCGGCTTCATAATGGTAATCGCTAAAGAACACCACCTTTGTATCAGGATCAATTTCCCAAAGGGAATTAATGATTCTCAATACTCCTTCAAAATCTTCCCTTCCGTTTGTAACCGCTAAGCCTTTAAGTTTTCCCGAAATCCTGCTTTTATCCCTGCTCATGTTTTCTTCAAGCACAGCTTCGCTCCCCATGCTAATGAGAGTAACCTGCGCATCCGGTTCCAGCTTTTCCAAATAGTCCAGCGCAAGTTTTTTGGCTGCTTCAAACCTGCTGGGTTTTACATCGACAGCCTGCATGCTCATGGATGTGTCTATAACTATTACTACGTTTTTAGCCCCCTTTCCGCCTGTCGTTATAAAAGGGTCGGAAAGGGCAAAAACCATAAGTAAAGCTCCTGTGATTTGCAGTATCATAAGCAGGTTTTTCTTTAGTTTCTGCCAGGGCGTACTTGCTTCCAGTTCCTTTACGGCTTCCTGCCAGAGATAGAGGCTGGAGACCTTTTGCTCCGAGTATTGCTGTTTCAAAAGGTAAAACAGGATAATTATCGGTATTGATATTAAATATATAAAAGCGTAGGGCCAGTAAAAACGCATTTATTTCCTCCCTAGAATAAGCCTATCATCCCTTCTATCGGCATTGCAGAGTCCATCAGGAAATAACGGGCTCCTTTTCCGGAACAACTCTCTTTTATTTTCAGTATAAAGTCGTTGTATAGCTTGCTATATATTTTTAATAAACGTGGCGTGGCTGTCAAATCGACGGTTTCTCCCGTTTCAGAATCCACCAGCCTTACATTTGTACTTACATCAGGCTTCATTTCCCAGGGAGAAAGTATATGGCATATATATACATCCTGCTTTTTGTATTGAAGGTATTTTATCATTTCCCTTAATTCTCCCGGGGAGAACAGGTCTGAAATTATTATGGATATGCCCCTTTCGGCTTTTAGGTTATATGTTTTTATCGCTCCATACAAATCAGAACCGTTTTTGTACTCGACATTTTCAAGAAAGGAAAGCAGTTCCGGAAGAAAATGTTTTCCCCTTAAAGCTTCCCTGGTTCTTTCCACTCTGTCGCTTACACAAATAACCGAAACCCTGTCATAGTTGCAAAGGCTTATATAGCCAAGTGCAGCAGCAAGCCTTCTTGAAGCATAACTCTTGTTAGGTTCTCCCCAATCCATTGACTTGCTTGTGTCCAGAAATATATTAACAGATGCTTCCCTTTCTTCCATGAAAAGTTTCACATATAGTTTCTCAAAGCGGCCGTAGGCATTCCAGTCAATCCTCCTGAAGTCATCCCCCTCGGAATATTCCCTGTAATCAGAAAACTCTATGGAGGAACCTTTCTGCTTTGACTTCCTGTTTCCTTCCGCTCCGCCTGCAACTACTATTTCCCTTGAAAGGGCTATTTTCTGTATTTTATTTATGAATTCTCCGTCAAAGAGCTTCTCCTTCATCATAGTGCTTTAACTCCGCTTCCTATACCTTGCCTATAACTTTCCTATAACTCCTTTTCAAGCTGTGAAATCAGTTCCCTTATAATATCGTCAGCCGTCAGTCCTTCCGAAACGCCCTCAAAGTTAAGGAAAATCCTGTGTCTCAGGGAAGGATATGCGGCAAATTTAATATCATTAAATGATACATTGAACCTGCCGTCCAGTATGGCTTTTACACGGGCTGCCGAGACTATTGCCTGGGCACCCCTCGGGCTTGAGCCAAACCTAATATATTTCCTGGTTTTTTCTGTTGCATATATGCTTTCAGGATGAGTTGCCAGTACAAGTTTCATTGCAAACTCAAGTACCGGTTTTGCAATGGGTATTTCCCGGGAGAGCTTTCGCATGGATAAAATATCATCTCCGCTGCAAACCGTTTCCAGCTCTTTTTCATCGTTACCCATGGTCATGGTAACAATATCAGATAACTCTTCCAGCGAAGGAAACGGTACGTTCAGTTTAAATAAAAACCTGTCCAGCTGGGCTTCGGGTAAAGGATACGTACCTTCCATTTCAATGGGGTTCTGAGTGGCAAGGACGAAAAAAGGCTGCGGAAGGGCATATGTGGTACCTGCCACAGTTACCGTCTGTTCCTGCATTGCTTCCAATAAGGCGCTCTGGGTTTTGGGAGTGGCCCTGTTTATTTCATCTGCAAGTATTATGTTGCTGAATACAGGACCCGGCTGGAACCGAAACATCCCTTCTCCTTCGCCCGTCTTTTGAATTATATTGGTTCCGACCACATCAGCGGGCATAAGGTCGGGCGTAAACTGAATCCTGGAAAACTTAAGATTCAAAACCTTGCCTATGGTCTTTACGAGCCTGGTCTTTCCTAGGCCCGGAACTCCTTCCAGGAGTACATTTCCCCCGCATAAAATGGCAATTATCAATTCCCTTATCAGCTCTTTCTGCCCTATCATGTGCTTTGATATCTCATTTTCAATTTTCTGCACCGTTTCTATCATTTTATTGAATTCTGCCTTTTTGGCCGATATATCCGTTTCCCTTATTTTTTCATCCATCCATGTATCTCCTTTGTAATATATATCTCATTGCAATCATTTCCCTGCAATCATCATCCATATTTTCCTATACTTTCTTTTCTTTATTCAAGGGATGAAAAATAATCCCTCACAATTTCTTTCATTCCGGGCGGTATCGGGTAGGTTTCAATAACCGTTGCAGCTTCATCTTTGTAATACTGCAAAACTTCATTGTACGGAACCATGTAGCCTTTTTCCAGGGGTACACCCCTGGCATTATACCAGATGCTGTTTCCTGAGTTGGATACGTTCCCCTCTACAATGGATGCTTCACTGTCTCCGCCCAGCCTTTCCGGTACATAAACCATTTCATAATCCTTGAATTTCTTTTCCCCCGTGCTTCCCGAAGAACCTGGTTCAGTTCCGGAAGTGCCATTCGCACTGTTACTTGCATTGCCATTTGTAATTCCGTCTGTATCACCGTTTGCATTGCCATTTGTATTCGGATTCATATTGCCATTTGCATTATTATTGGAACTGCCGGTGCTTCCCTGATTGCCGGTGTTTGAATCGCTATTATTTCCGCTGATATTATCACTGCTCATACTATTACCGTTCATTCTATTGCTGCTCATATTATTGCCGTCCATATTATTTCCATTTCCGCTGTTCTCTTTCCTATCGCCGTCTTTTCCACTATCGTCTTCTCCGCCGTCTTCTATACTTCCGCTGTCACTTCTGCTGTCTTCTCCGCTTTCGTCCATTTCTCCTCCGTCTTTTCCACCGTCTCTTCCACTGCCCTCGATCCGGCCCCCCGGTCCGGCATTTCCCGGTTTTTCCAACCAGGCAAAGCCAACATCGCTGCTTCCCGCTGCATCCTCGATCCTTTTCCTTGCTTCATCTATGGTTGCGATTAAATCATCCAGTGCTTCGGCAAAATTCTCTTTGCTTTCATATTTCCCTTCATTTCCATTTACTTCTTCCTTTTCATTTTCCCCTGCCTCCACGGACTGTGCTTCTTCTTTCAATTCCTCAAGTTTATTTCTCGCCATTGCCAATGCCTTGACTGCATCTTCTTCATTCCGTGCCTTTTTCAATTGTTTCAGCAGCTTCTCAATCTCCCCTGCAACTTTCTCCTTTTCATCCGTTTTCTGATCCATGATTTCTTTCATTATTTCATCACTTTTTTCATCTATCTTTCTTTCCTGTTCTTCAATTTCTTTCAGGGTATTTTCCAGGACCACAGCCTCCCCTTTTGCTCCAGAAGGTATCGCAAAAGTCACTGCCACAATAAAAGCAAGCCCCAGGGAAATTGCAAATTCGCGTACAGGCAACCTAACAGGATAAAGCTTCCTGAAATCCGTCTTTTCAAGAATATTCACGGTATCCTGCATCTGCAACCGGGACAGGGGAGAATTATCGTTACTACAGTAATAAGCAGTAACAAGCCTTTCGTCCAAGCCCAGGGAATCGCCGGTTTTCAATGTATAAAGCAATCCGGGCCTTAAAACCAGGGATATTGCGAAAGAAGATCCACATAAGACAAGATAAAACAGTGCCAGCTTCCTAAAAAGAAAGGGAACAGGTGTAAACAAGGCAATTACAGCAAGCACCAGCGATAAACATCCTGCAATAATAAGGCTCATTGCAAGTATTTTGAATGCCCTGTTGAGATGTATTCGCCTTCTTAAAGGTGCAATTGCTTTTACTATTTCCTTTATGTTTTCACTGCTTTTTATGTTTTTTTCATCTATCATGTTTTTTATTATGTTTTTTAATTTAATGTTTTTATTAACTATATTTTTCATATTTTTTAATTTTAATTTATCTAAAATTTTTATAATTTCTATCATCATTTCATTCCTCTCGGGTTTCTTTTTTACTCTTAACAACATCTCTTCTTTTTGAAGCCTTTATTGGCTTTATTCTCCATGCGCTGACCTTAACAAGAACTATTGCGGCTATTACATCAAACACCATATTTGCCACCCAGGGCTTAAACCATCTGAATGCAAAAACCAGACTCCTGTAAGTAATACTCCTGAATATTGCCGATACGTAGGCATCATCTCCGAACACAATGGATGAAAATCCAAACAAAGGATTGGAGAATAAAAACAAATATACCTGCCATGCTTCAAGGGCAATTCTTATCTGATTCACGGCAGCCCACACGGCCATTATTACTATAGTTCCAATGGAAAGAAAGCCAAGGGTTATATAGGTAAAAATAATAGCAACTATTGTTTTTCTGAATACCGTTGAATAAAATATCCCGAGACTGCCTACCATTAGAGCGGTTATAGTATAGAAAAACGCCAGTAACAGCAAATCCTCGATTTCTATTCCGCCGAAGAGGAAGATCGAGCTCATAATAGGGAGTGAGGCAATAATCAGCAGAAGTATGTGTGCTATGGATACCACCAATTTCCCTGTAATAATTGATATTGTGGGGAAGTTTGTGCACAACAGCAGGTCCAGTGTTTGCCGCTCCCTTTCGCCACATATGGCGCCGCATGTCAAAATAGGCACAATAAAGAGGAGCAGCCCAAATTGAAAGGATGCAAGGAAATAATACGAATTGACCGCAATTCTGGGATTAAAATAAATCAATTCATCCTCCTGCAGTTGGCCGCTTAAAAGAAAGTATAGGTACAGCACCAGCACTAAAAAAGCCAGATAGGCAGTTACGACCGCAGGAGCCTTCCATCCTCTCATTCTTGTTTTAAGTTCCTTTTCAATTACCGGGTTCTGCAGCATTGCCGTCCGTTCCTCCCTTACCCCTTATTAAATTCATAAAGGCAGACTCAAGGTTCTTTTCCAGTTCAGTAAAAGATATCACCGGAATACCGTTCCCCACCATCGCTCTCAATATGCTTGCAAGTTCCTGTTCATTACCGTTAAAATCCGCATCAATATGGTCATCAGATACCGATATTTCTCCTATAGATGGCTGTTCTTTCAGAAATTTTACCGCTCCCTCAGTGTTCCCGATGACCTTTATTCTTATCACCCTGTTGTAGGATGCTTTCCTGAGTATGTCTGACACAAGACCGCTGGCTATCATTCTTCCCCGGTCAATAATACCTATTGAAGTACATATTTCCGCAAGCTCTGATAATATATGGGAGCTTATGAGTATTGTCTTTCCCATGTTCTTAAGTTCTTTAAGGATTTCCTTCATCTCCACCCTGGCCCCCGGGTCCAGTCCGGAAGCGGGTTCATCCAGGATCAGGAGATCCGGGTCATGAATAAGGCTCCTCGCAAGGCAGAGCCTCTGCTTCATTCCCCTGGAAAGGGTATCTACATAGGCATCTTTTTTATCCTGCAGGTTAACCAGTTCTATTAATTGCTCGGTTATTTCCTTTCTTTTATTTTTTGGGATGCCGTAGACACCTGCATAGAAATCCATGTATTCATCAACCCTGAGGTCGTCATATACCCCAAAAAAATCGGGCATATAGCCTATCCTGGCCTTTACGCCTTCAGGATCTGATTCGATATCCACACCGCTTACCCAAACCTTTCCGGAAGTTGCCTTTAAAAGGCCTGAAATAATTCTCATTGTGGTTGTTTTGCCCGCCCCGTTGGAACCGACAAAGCCATATATGTGTCCTTTCTTGATTTCCATTGATAGATTGTCCACGGCTTTAAACTTGCCGTATTTTTTCACCAGGTTTTCTACCACAAGCATTGACTGCATTACCTGACAACTCCTCTCAACTGTAATTCAGGCAAGTTCAATCCTCTCCATTTAATAAACATTTCCCTGTCTGATTCTTCCATCGCCTCGATATTAACCGAAACCCGCACTTTTATCTCACCTTCATTATTTATGAATGAATTAATCCCCGGCGAAGATTCATCGGCTGTGATTGTAATCTCCTTGTCAAATTCCTCCCACTGCTGCGTTGCATTGTTAAATATATACATTCTGAATATCATATTTTCATTATCTTCAATTTCACCCGAAGAATTCAACCGGGATTGGGAATTCTCAATCTCTCCTCTCAATGGTTCCCATGTTATCTTTATTTCCTCCGGGCTTATGTTTCCAGGTATTAAAAATTTAAGGTCGACATTTCCGCTTTCATATATATCTACAAGCTTGTACCACCAGTTATAATATGCGCTTTGCATGTAATCCGGTACGGCTGTAATAATACCTGCCGGTAAATAAATATGCTCTCCCTTTTTGAATTCTATATCGGTAGACAGGTAGACAAAATTTGTATTAAATTCCCTTGGCAGCTTTCCGTTTATTTCTAAACGATAGCCTATGCTATCCCCGTTAAATGCAAAAAAGGATATTTTCCCGCTATTGGAGTATTCAACCGTATTACCCATGTAATCAAAAAAGTAACCAATTATCTGCCTCTTTCGCCTGATATCTCTTATTTCCGATGCCGGCATCTGTGCCGGACCGGAACTTGTGTAGTTATACCAGGTATTTAAATAAGCTTCTATGCTTTTCTGTACCGTGGGATCATCAAAAGAAAAACTTATTTCCTTCTCTTCCCCGTTGTTTATATCCCCTATATTGTAAAAATGGCTTCCCACAACTATGAAGGAATTTTTCAAATCCATTCCCGTATTATTTTTTATTACTGCGCTAAATCCCCTTTCGTTCACTCTCGCCTCACTTATCATTCTGCCTTCGTAAGGCACGTTCTTGCCCATATAAATATATTTTGGTTCCCACATGTTTACATTATATATCTCATATGAATTTTCATTACCGTAGGTTAATTTGCCCAGCAGAGTGTAATTGTCGCCTTCATCAGGCTGGGAACCATATGCCGTCATTACCCTGAAATAATCACTGTTTGCGGCAATTTCAACCACATCCGAAGGAGCATAATCTATGGTCATACTGCCCCTGCTGTTGTTAAAAGCTCCTGAAACGGTATAAATCCTGGCCGTGCCGGCTTCCTCGTCCAGGTTTATGAGAGAAATATTGTTTAGCACGGCTGTGGTATACCTGGTTTTGAAACCTACAATGTATATAATCATTGTAAACAGTAAAGCACTTGCAGGTATGGCTATCCAGCTTAAATCCCTTTTGTCTTTCATTTTTAAAATTAAATACAATACAGGCCCTGCAAACAGTGTGTAAATAATGATGGTTACAAAAAGAAAAGTAAAGGGCGGTTTTTGCGTATCAGGCACATTTGACGCAGGATATTGAAGGCTGGACAAAACATTGCTGATATCCTCGGACGAAAAGTAATCCGAATAAGGCTCAGTCCATGTTAACCCCTCAGCTTGCATTTCATCATATACGGCATTGATCAGACTTTGCCACAGGATATTTTCTCCCTCCCATTCAAAGATTGGTTTTATGGAAGGGTCAAAAGTAAGTACTACTATAACTCCGCTGCCCTTTTTATATGCGATTGCAAGGGGTATGCCTTCTTCTTCAAGTATCACACGCCCCTCTCCCGGATCTCCTGTTACAACATTTAGCGCTATTCCGGGTAATGATTTTCCTGTCAGCTCTTCCAGCTTGCCCGCTTTATCAATATCTCTTGTACCTTCAACTTTAAAGGGCTTAAGCCTGTCCGGCAAGCCACCGTATGTTTTTCGGGCATTTGCTCCAAGCCCTATAAAAAGAATTCTTCCGCCTTCCACCCAATCCCCAAGCAGCGAAAGCTGTTTATCGTTTAAAAGGGAAGTGTCATAGTTGCTGATAATCATAATATCAAAAGCCCCGATTAGTTTTCCTTCTTCCGGGAAATTTCGTTCATTAAGATTTACAGCCTCAGTAGCCAGCTCGGAAACAGTTTCCTTCGTTACGTTAGCAACCCTCCTCGATAGTAACAGCAAATTCACATCAGTTATTGTTATATTTTTCCTATTGTTATAAAAACCATAAGGTAACCTGATGCCGGAAAGTTGCATGGGTGAACTTGACTGCTCTGTCAGTATCCCAACCAATGATTTTGAAGGAGCAATTATATTCCTGAACTCGTATTTTTCACTTTTAATTACCCTATTGTTACTAACAAGCCTAATCTCCGCATTTCTACTCGCGGTATAAACAGGAACGGATATAGTTACATTTTTCCTGGTTCCCGAAGGAAAGTCTTCCTGTTTTGCATAGATAATTTTCTGTGAGTTTCCTGCACTTATTAGAACCTGGATTTCACCGCTTATGCTCTCACCTTTGTTTTCCACAGTAATAAAGAAGGGTACATAAGTTCCTAACTTCGCAGTATTGCGGTATCCTCCCTCCACGGTAATATCTATATTTGATTCGGATAAAGCTTTTGCAGGATATAATTCGAATGCAAAAATAAAGGTAGTAAAAACCAGCAGAAGGGCTAATATAGTTTTACCATATATCCTTTTTGAACTGTTTTTGTCCATTTCACCACTCCTGAAAATTTAATATCAACGGTTACATCTATAAACATATAAGCAAATACGGCAGCATATCCGTTCACATGCTTACCTGTATTTACAGCCATATCTTATATTTAGCTCATATCAATATTTACATTATTTGTATTTTAACATATCTATATTATTACATCTATATTATCATATTTATTTTGACGTGGTAAAAGGCAAAATGTTCAATCTAAAGACATCCCCTGGTCTCGCATCTTCCAACCATACCTTTAACCTTGCCGGCGACAGTCATGATAAAACGGCTGCTGTGTGGGGGTTCCTGCTGAATATAATGCATGTACTGCTGCTTGTACTGCTGCAGTACATACTGCCTTGCTCCTTTAATCATTTGGGCAATGCTAAGAATGTCCCTTTCGCCGAGCTGAGGCACAAAGGTGGTCCGAAATTCATAATCCACATCGCCTTGCATCAGCAAATCTATGCTTTCCCGTATTTTATCAATCTCAACCCGAGTACCGCATATATAATCATATTTTTCCAAAGGAGCCTTAATATCCATGGCCACATAATCCAGCAGTTTGCCATTAATTAGCTTCTTTAAAACGGATGGGTTGGTCCCGTTTGTGTCAAGCTTAACGGGATAACCCATCCTCTTAACGTCCTTCATAAATTCTTCAAGCCCGTCCTGCAGTGTGGGTTCCCCGCCGCTAATCACCACGGCGTCCAGAAATTTTCTCCTTTCATGCAGAAATTTCAGGACCTCTTCCCTGTTAAGCAGGCTTTTATCGGCTTCCGGAGTTAAAAGTATTTTGTTGTGACAATAAAAACAGTTCATGTTGCACCCGGGTGTAAAAACAACAGCCGCAATTTTCCCCGGGTAATCAACAAATGAATTTTTCTGCAATCCCGCTATTTTCATAAATTTTCCAGTTTTTATTTTCCTCCCGTTACGTTATCTCCCTTATACTTTCTTTCAGTAATTTTTATACTTAAATTAGTTTTTCATACATCAGCCGGCATCAGGAACTTTCTCCGGTTAAAGTATTCTTCCTTTTTCCCGGGATTGTAGTTCTGTACAGGCCTTAAGTAGCCGGTTACCCTTGACCACACCTCGGTGCCGGTGCCGCATTCCGGGCAGGTAAAGTGTTCACCCCTGATGTATCCGTGCTCACGGCATATGCTGAATGTGGGGGTTATGGAAATGTAGGGCATTTTATACTGACTAAATATTTTCCGAATTAATTTTTTACATAACTCCGTATCTTCAATACTTTCACCAAGATACAAGTGCAGGACCGTCCCGCCGGTATAAAGGAACTGAAGCTCATCCTGCAGCTCCAATACCCGGAATATGTCATCGGTGTATCCCACAGGCAGCTGGGTTGAATTTGTATAATATGGAACGTTTTCTCCTGCCGTAATAATAGAGGGGTATTTTTCTTTATCCAGCTTTGCCAGCCTGTAGGATGCGCCCTCCGCCGGGGTGGCCTCCAGGTTGTAAAAGTGCCCTGTTTCTTTCTGAAATTCCATGAGAAGTTCCCTTAAATATTTCATTATATCAAGGGCAAATGCCTGCCCCTCTTCAGTTGTAATATCCTTTCCCAAAAAGTTAAGCAGCGCCTCGTTCATTCCTACAATACCTATTGTATTGAAATGGTTGTACCAGTATTGGCCCGTTCTTTCTTTTACATGCCTTAAATAATAGGTGGAGTAAGGGTACATTCCCTTATCGGACAACTGCTCGATAATTTTCCTCTTAATCTCAAGGGAAGTCTTACCTATAACTGCAATATCCCTCAGCCGTTCTTTAAACTCTTCCACTGAAGATGAAAGATAGCCTATCCTCGGAAGGTTTATTGTAAACACCCCAATAGAGCCGGTCATGGGATTGCTCCCGAACAGGCCTCCCCCTCTCTTCCTGAGCTCGCTTGTGTCAATTCTCAGGCGGCAGCACATGGATACTGCATCTTCCGGCGAAAGATCCGAGTTTACGTAGTTTGCAAAATAGGGAATCCCGTATTTGCAGGTTATTTTCATGAAATCATCCACCACGGGATTATCCCAGTCAAAATCCTTTGTAATGTTGATGGTGGGAATGGGAAACGTAAATACCCGGCCTTTTGCATCCCCTTCCAGCATCACATCGCAGAAAGCCCTGTTAAAAATGTCCATTTCCTCCTGGAAGTCTCCGTATGTTTCATCCATATATTTACCCCCTATGATTACCGGCTGGTCTTTCAAGGTGGCAGGTACCTTGATGTCGAATGTCAAATTTGAGAAGGGGCACTGGAATCCCACCCTGGTAGGCACATTGAGGTTAAATATGAATTCCTGGATGCACTGCCTTACCTGCTTATAGGTCAATCCATCATATCTAATGAAGGGAGCACAATAGGTATCAATGCTGGACCATGCCTGGGCACCTGCGGTTTCTCCCTGTGTCGTAAAAGTGGAGTTTACAATCTGCCCCAGGAATGACCTGAGATGTTTTGCCGGACGGCTCTCCACTTTTCCTTCCACTCCACCGAACCCGTCGGTCAAGAGCTGTCTTAAATCCCAGCCCGCACAGTAAGGGCCGAGAAATCCAAGGTCGTGTATGTGGCAATCCCCTCTTTCATGGGCTTCCCTTACTTCCTGGGGATATATCTCGTAAAGCCAGTATTTCTTGGTAAATGTTTCCCTTACATAGTTATTAAGCCCGTTGACACTTTTCATTGTATTTGCGTTCTCATTCACGTGCCAGTCCTTATCCCCTAGATAATCTGAAAACATATTTATCGTGGCGCCTATGAGCGCATTTATCTCCCTGGCGCTCTTCCTTTTTTCCCGGTACAGTATGTATGCCTTTGCCGTCCTGGCATGGCCGTTTTCTATCAGTACTTTTTCTACAATATCCTGTATACCTTCCACATCAGGAATTCTATCGCGGTACTTGTTTTCAGCTATCTCAACTACCTGCCTGCATAACTGCTCTGCCCGTGAGAAGTCTTTTCCCCCGCAGGCGGTAGCAGCCTTAAAAATCGCAAAGGTGATTTTTTCCGGTTGAAATTTTTCTATTCTTCCGTCCCTTTTAATAATCTCCTTTATCATACAGACATCTCCTCTTTACTTACTTATTTACATTCTTCATTTTAGCTAATAAAAACATTGCCTAAGCTATTGCCGGTAATTAAAGATAAAAAACCTCTCAACTACACACAGTCAAGAGGCTAAAAAGGTCTACAACGGCAGTTTGCAGATTCCACAACACCCCCTATCGACCGTAGAGTTAATGGTGTTATAAATACGGGCAGGTCTTCTGACTCTGGTTCATTGGCGTTTCAAACCTTCCCGGTATCAACCAGTGGTATTCATGAAACACCTTCCCATCACAGCGGCGGGACCGTGCAGGATTTGCACCTGCTTCCCTTTTAAGCGGGAACACGTTATTTTTAAGGCACTTAAGCCTGGTAAGCTATATTCCCGGCACCCGTATCTTCAATATTAAGTTTTTGCTTGTAAAATTATCCGGTCTTTATATTTATTCTTTCATACTTCTAAGGTAAATCATACCACATACTATATATTGTGTCAATATAAATTTATGCCACTATATATTCTACAACACTGCCCTTGTTTTATTCAGTTATTTAGTTTAATTAATTATTCAGTTATTATATGAAGTTAGTCATTATAAGCATTATCGGAGATGCCCTGAAGGTATTCTTCCAGAACAATTCCCCTGGTTTTAATCTCGGTAGCCGCTTCAACTCCCACATATCTTATGTGCCAGGGTTCATAATTGTATCCGGTTATGCTTTCCTTTCCCTTCGGATACCTTATAATAAATCCGAATCTATGGGCATTTTCTGCCAGCCACTTTCCTTCCCTTGTCTCTGCGAAACTTTCAGTTAAGACCGAAACAGCGGATTCGTTCATCACATCCATTGCCAAGCCCGTATGGTGCTCGCTTTGTCCCGGAGCAGCCACATATTTGTCCGCTTCTTCCTTCCCAACGGCTTTAACCTTTCTTTCGTACAATTGTTTCTGATACTCATAGGAGCGGTAACCGGACACTCCATACAAAATTATGTTTTCTTTCTCTGCTTCTTTGAACAATTCTTCCAATGCCTTGGCAGCAACTGCCTTCATCATTTTTTGCTCACGTTCCGTGCCGACCGCGAAACGGATATTAACCTCCGTAAGGTCATCAGGTATATAATCTTCAGAGATATTATGCTCTCTGTTTACCAAAATTAAAAAGTCATCAGATTCATCCGCATTTCCGATTGTCTCCAAAGCAGCATAGGTCATTTTAATAATAAGCTTTCCTGATACAAATACTATTGATACCAGTAATAACATTAAAAACAAATTAATAACAAATTTCGATTTATTAAACCTTCTTTTTCTCTTTTTCCTGTATGATGCCATAACATTTTTCCCCCCATAGTACCTCATTATAATGCTAAGATGGTGTTATGGCAATAATGCAATCAAATATGGGGGGATAATTTTAGACCATTATTTACAATTAATTCATAATTTACAATCACATAATCTGCTTATTTACCTGGATAATTTTTTTTATGCTGTATTCAGATAGGTAGAACATGTTAGCAATTTCCTCTTTACTGACACCGTTTCTGTATAGCCTTATTATTTCTTTATTCCTATCCATATATTTTTTCCTTGTACCGTTCTTTTCGCCCCAGCCGACCCTTGTAGAACCATCCCTGGGCACATAAATTATTTCACCTTGAACATATTTCTGCAACTCTTTAAATAACTGTTCAGGAAGAATTGATTTTGCATTTTTATATTTCAATGAGAATCACGCTCCTATTATTTCAATACTCCCCTGATTAAAACCTTTTGAATTGGTAATTTCAGTATTTTTCAAAATTTTAAATATTTTGATTATCACAATGCCAGGTGATTCTCTCCCTAATTTTGAGCATAAAAAAACCACAGTGAATAACCCCTGTGGACATAAATAAAGCACGATAACCTCAACGTCCATCGCGCCGTTTGTTTTCAATATTAATGTTTGACTAATAACGCTGAAGGGTTATTTCCACATCCTGTTTTACGAATATTCAGTTATTGAGGAACCACCTTGATATTTCTTAATTCTTGCATTAATAAGAACCTCCCTTCAACCGATATTTTTGTGATAGTAACACAATTTTATTCTATCTTCTGGAAAACAAACAGTCAAGAGAAAAAATTGTTATAACCGATTTATCTCTTGACTATGAAACATAACTATGAAACATAATTATGAAACGTGAAAAGATTATAGCCAAAAATAATATATAAAAGGGGGCCAAGCATTTCTGCCTGACACACCCTTCGGCCATTAAAGTATGGCCACCTCCATAGTAATCTTCACTTCAGACCACTCCTTTCTTTACGAAAGTCAGCTCCGGACGCTGCATGCGATGTGCAGATATCTTGCATACTATTATTGTATCAATGAGTGGTCTGCCACCTCAAGCCACAAATCAGATATAACTAAAAAGTATCTTTATGGCTTTGCCGCTAATACTATTTATTTTATTTCTTTTAAAACCCTTTTGATCTATAAACTGCCTCTTACTTATAAAACTCCTCGACGATGTAGCCTTTTTCCCTCAACTTATCAATCACTGTATTTTCTACTACTAAATGGCCGGCACCAATCACAACAAAATATGTGCCTTTCTCATCTGACTCCAGTAGCTCGATAATCTTATCCGCCATGTTCTGATCCCTTTTCCCGAACAGAAGGGCAGATAACTCATCATCGCTTTCATCATTGGACTGTCTGTAGCTGCGGGCAAATCCCTCTATATCGCCATTTCTCCATAGTTTTAACCATTCAGCCAATAGTGTTGCAGAATCATAAATAACTTCCGCTTCCTCTTCATTTGACTCTGTTTCTTCAGTTTCTATTATTTCCGCTTTATCTTCATCTTCCGTTACTTCTGCTTTTTCTGCTTCTTCAGCTTCCTCTGCATCTTCCGCTTCTTCTGTTACTTCCGTTTGTTCCGCCTCATCCATTATTTCTTTCTCAGCTTCTGTGGTTTCCGCTTCAGCTTCCGTTTCTTCCGCTTCGGTTCCGGTTGCTTCTTCCGTTTCAGCTTCCGCCGCTTCAGTTTCTGTATCTGCCATATTTTCATCCATACCTGTTTCGTTTTCTGTTTCTTCTGTTTCCGTATCCTCAGTTTGAATTCCTAAAATGCTATTCAGCACCATATTCAAATAGTAGTCCTGGTATTCGGGAGATAATCCGTCAAACAGGTCTACCTGGAATTTTAAGCCTTCCAGTTCATAAATCGGTTTTTGCAGTAACACAGCATTCGAAAGGAAATATACATCCACACCCAGATTAGCGGATTGGGCTCCCTCTTCTATATTTTCAGAACTGGTTACCGAAAGTACACTTAAGGTATTAGCCAGGCTCCAGGGTTTAAATAGGCCGTAAATTTCTTCCGGCATGCCGTACATTTCAAACACCAGTAATAATTTTTCATATGTTTCCTGGCTGATGTTGTCCTTTATAGTTGTACCATCCTGGTATGTAGCCTTTTCCATGTAGTAGTCCAGTACGTTCTGCTGGTCATACAGGTTGGCTTCAACAATCAGCGCGTCAGACTCATAAAATGCCTGCAGCAATCTTTGATCGATAGGGTAAAGGTCACTGCTGCCTATATGGATAGAACCCAGCAAATATACAACATTGCCTTTATTTTCAACTTTCCAGGCTAATCCCTTTGCACCTGCCTGTACTAAATTGTATGTATCGTTTATTAACCTGACGGCCAGTACTACCGCATCCTCGGTGTTACAGCCCTGCTCTAATTCCAATCCCCTGGGAGTTCCTTTAAGAATGCCTCTCTCCTGCATATAGTCAGCAGGTGATTCACTTACAGTTATCGGCAGTTCGTACTTTGCCACAATATTATACAACCTTGTTACTACATCGTCCCGTGAACAGTCTCCCTTATACGGAACAGGCGTAAAATCCTCCTTCTCCTTCAAGCCTAATGCCCCTATTTTAGCGGCAACAGCATTAAGAAGGGCTTCCAGCCGTTCCTGGGATATTTCTGTCCTGAAATTATCATAGTACCATTCGAGAGGATAAATCCCATATCTTTCTCCCTCGTTTAAAATTCCTACAGCCCACTGGCTTATATCCAGGCTGGGAACTGCAGATTCCTCTGCCAAAGCAGGCATTACGGTTAATAAAACCATGACTATCGTCAGCAAAAATGAAATAAAAGCTTTTTGTGCCTTTTTGCAAATCTTGCTCATTTTACTTAATCACAACCTTTCTGCTTATTTTATTATTTATGTTTCTTTAACCTGCATCAGGTTATTGTATTATTAGGCCTGTTGCCACGTTCAACAAAATCATTTCTACTAAAGGGTAACAACAAGCCTAATGGTTACATTATATTACAATTATTGCCTGTAAACAAGTTTAATTTTAAGCTTTTAAGTCCTTTTCTCCCATCCAATAGCGTACAATGGTCTTATGGCCCAATTTACCATTTTTCAAGGTAAGTATATCCGATAAAAGCAATATCGCAACCGAGATTTTTTAACTCCTCACCCGGTGCATTCTGACATTTGCAAAAACAAACGGACATTGCCCATTGCTGCCGCTTATAGCCCTGGGGCAATGTCCGCTCTTGATTTCCTTTTTCCCTCAATCCTTCATTTAAATCCTCTTTTCATAAACCGCAATATTGCTGATATTGACCTCATATGTACCGGTATCCGCATATTTGGCAACAGGTTTTCCCTGGAAAACGTCCACCAGGCATTCCAGTGCCATGGTTCCCCATGAGAAAGCCCGTTGGGCAATTGATGCCTTTATATCTCCTGATTTAATAAGTTCCGCAATCTCCTTGGTAAGGTCAACGGTCAGCACGTCAAAACCCGGTTTGTGCTTTCTGATATATCTTCCATAGGCAACACTCCAGGTTGCATCGGTTGAAAACACAAGCTTGACAGCAGGATGATTATTTCGGATATATTCTGCTATTCTGTTTAACTCTTCTTCTGACGGACTGCTTGGGATTTCCATTGTATGTACCTTTATATTTGAATTCTTCTCCAGTTCGTCTATAAAACCTTCGGCCCGTTTATGAATGGAATTTATCCTGACATTCGACCATATGCCAACAATAACCTCTCCCTGATTGTTCAGGATTTGCTTCGCGGTTTTGGCTGCATTTCTACCGAATTCATAACCGTTTGTCTCAATTAATTTTACATAGGGAATATCCTCCAGGGCAGAGTTTATAAAGACAATCTTAATTCCCCTGTCAACCGCCTCCCTCAATACCTCGCGTATCTCAGGACTGTCAATGGGGCTAATGACAATTGCGTCAAATCCTCGTTCCACAAAGCCCTTTAATCCTGCCAGCATTTCTTGCGCAGAGTTCTCACGTGTTTCGGGGGCAAAGAATTCAAGATTGAAGTTAAAAGCCTTTGCCGTTTTTTTAGCTTCCCTGGTTGTGGGTTCCCAGAAAGGAGAATTCACATCATATATTATGGCAATGTTCTTTTTCTTAATCTCCCTGTGTTCTATTTTAATTTTTGAGACTTGAGCATTAATTGCGCTGACCTTGTTGCGCAGGTCCTGTGACATTTTAAATATGATGTTGGCAGTGTTGTTCTGGTCGATAGTTAAAGAAGCAACCTCTTCCGTTATTGCGGTTGATTCTTCAATCACGCTGGTTATCCTGGTAAATGAATCAATTAACTGCTCTTTTTCCTCCAGTAGTCCCTGGACTTCACCGTAAAAATCCTTCTGGTTTTCAATAAAATTGCCTATAGAAGTGTTGATATGTTCAAAAGCATTAATAACTTCCTCCACCGCCTTGTCCTGGTTGCTGAAGGTCTCCATGGAATCATCAAGTACCTTCTTTAAATTGTTTAACTGATTGGTAATTTCCGTTATAGTGTCATTGATGCTCTTGCTGGCTTCCTTGCTGCGCTCCGAAAGCTTGCGGACTTCTTCGGCAACCACTGCAAACCCTTTACCTGCTTCTCCGGCATGGGCTGCCTCTATGTAAGCATTTAATGCCAATAAATTTGTCTGTCTTGAAATCTCATATAATATACCGGTTATTTCATTTATGGTTTCAGTTTTATCCAGAAGCGCGTATATTTCCCTGGCAATGGTATTATTGGCCTCAACATTTTTATTTTGCTGTTGGGAAAGATTCTCAACAGCCTTTTTACCTTTCAGGCTAACATTGCCCATCTCCTGGGCAAGATCAATTAAATTCCTTGATTTTTCTCCCATGGTTGTAATTTTATCTGACAGTACATCTGCTATTGCGTTGCATTTTGAAATGTCATCTGCCTGACTTTGGGCCCCTTCCGCAATAAATTCAGTAGCCGTTCTAACATTGTTCGATGAGTCAACCATGGCTTCAATAAAACCTTCCAATTGATCCGAAATCATTTTTATGTCATCAAAATCCCTGCTGAAATTTTGGAAAAATGACTTGTAATCTTCATATAACTTATGTACCATATCCTTCTCTTTATTGTCAGCAGCTTCAAGATGCCCGGTAAAATCCCATTCTAAAAGTTTATCCACGATTGAGGAATTTACTTTTAATTTTTGTTTCATACCTGCACCTCTTATTATTAAGTTTTTTTGTGATCTATTTGTCATCGTGAAAGTGCCCAAGGGTGTCCAAGTGTGAAAGATTTGACTAAAAGTAAGTGAATGGAATTGTACTTATTATACAACTTTCTGCATGAATTGACAATATTTATTAGAATATTTCTCAAATTATTGGTCTATTCTGTCTTATGGGTCTTTGCATTATCCATCATGCTATTAACAACTTCATTCAAGGTTTCATTGTCCATAAAAGGAGCAAGGCCAGCCAATATATTGGTCAAGAAAAAGTGCAATTGTCAAAAGGGTCTCAGCTCGAATTTTCCCTCCATTGACTCGATGAATCAGCTTACCGATTGATTCGCTGCTCAAGAAGGGTGCCAGTCCGCAAATTACGTGTTCTTTAATGTTTCCCTCAGCAACTTTATCTATAATGCTGTCCACATCTACAAAAGGCGCAAGTCCTACAATGTAATGTGCATCCACGGACTTGTCGATGACACGATCTGCTATTTTACTGAGGGTATCGCTGCTTAAAAACGGTGCAAGTGAATAAAGCTGCTCAATGCCTATTTCGTTTGCTTCCTGTACTATCTCATCTACCATACTGGGCTTAAGTATTGGGGCTATATCAACAACAGACTGAACTTCTATATCACCGCTGTTAATCATTTCCTTGACCTCATTCAGCCTGTTTTGGGCAAGTCGTGCTATCACCCTGCCCTTCTCCCGTTCTTTATTTGAGGGATGTTCACCGCCGGCAAGAATATCGTCAATGCTCTTATTAAATATCTCGCTAAGCTTTGGCAATGTACCGATATCAGGCATTGATTCTCCTCTTTCCCATTTGGATACTGCCTAGTGACTTACATTGAGCATATCAGCCAGTTCAACTTGTGTCATGTCCTTTTGTTTACGAAGGGCTGATATGTATGCGCCTACTTTCTTCATATCCAGCATTATTACTTCACTCCCCAAAATTCATATATTACTTTGCAGCCAAGGGCGCTGCCATTTAAAAAATATCATCTATTTATATGCCGGTCAATCAAATAGTGGTTGAATTAGCTTTCTACTTGTATTGAATGACGGATATGCATACGCAATATTTATGCAACCAAAAGTAGAAAATAAAAAGATTACATATAGAGGTAAAAATTTGCTGTGAACACCGGAAATAGACTGGAAATAGAAATGATTATAGGATATTTATCGGGTAAATGGTGGAGCATAGGGGACTTGAACCCCTGACCCCCGCGTTGCGAACGCGATGCTCTCCCAGCTGAGCCAATGCCCCTTTGTCTGGTGGGGAATGTTGGATTCGAACCAACGACTTCTACCGTGTGAAGGTAGCACTCTCCCACTGAGTTAATCCCCCATTAATCTCTTATCCCTCTATATTTTAATATTAATCCCTAATTATACTAATTGTCAAGGGATTTATATGTATAAAACTCATGCACATAACTATTTATAATCCTATCTTCATTGAAGTATTTTACTCATTCTGTTATAATTATATAAGGCATAATAGTACTAATGTGCCAATTATATTAATATTACCAAAGCATTTTTACATTATTAAATATAAATCTAATATGATTGTTAATAAATTAACACAACTAAATATTAATAACATCAATTAAATGTTAATAATACATCATTATATATAAACATATCCTGTACAGGAATTAATTTGAATGGAAATATGATGAAAAAAATTTAAAAAAAGCCATATATCAAAATTAACGAAAAATATAAAACAATAAATAATAGAAGGGATGTGCATATAGTTGGATGTCATAATGCAAAAACTAAAAGAAGTATTATACTCAGTACTTCCCATAACATTCATGGTATTAGTGCTTAACTTTACAATTACTCCTCTCGAAACACCTTTATTAATAAGGTTTTTATTAGGTTCACTTTTTATTATATTAGGTTTGTCTATCTTCCTGTTTGGCGTGGATATAGGTATCACTCCCATCGGAAATTTAATGGGTTCCGGCATTGCCAAGAGTAATAAAACATGGTTTATTATAGTCGCCGGATTTATACTTGGCTTTGTTATATCTGTTGCGGAGCCTGATTTACATATACTTGCAGGTCGTGTAGACTCCTTAACTAATTCCGTAATAACAAAAACAAGTATTGTAATAGTAGTATCCATCGGTATTGCAGCCTTGTTAAGCACCGGTTTAATAAAAATAGCATATAATATTCGTTTACCCAGGCTGCTAACAATACTGTACTTAATTATTTTCGTTTTATGCTTGTTTTCATCTCCCATTTTTTTAGCAATATCTTTCGATGCTTCAGGTGCAACAACCGGCGCAATCACCGTTCCGTTTATATTGGCAATAGCCGCCGGTGTTTCGACACTAAAGAAAGACAGTAAGGTTTCGGAGGAAGACAGCTTCGGTTTGGTAGGCATAGTATCTGCGGGAGCAATAATGACGGTTTTGCTCATGAGCGTTATTTCTAAAGTAAGTGACATAACCGGAAGCCTTGATTACAATACCCTGGATTATCCATCAATTATTGCGCCCTTTATTGAGGTATTCCCCACTATATTGTATGAAAGTTTTCTTGCCCTGTTCCCTATTGTGGTAATCTTCCTGATTTTTAAAAGAAAATTTAAATTATCAAAGAAGGCAACAGGAAAAATTTTAAAAGGAGTACTATACACCTATATTGGTCTGGTGCTTTTTATGGTAGGCGTAAACGCAGGTTTTATGGATGTTGGAAGCCTTATCGGATATAAGCTTGCAAAGCTGGATAATGATTTCATTCTTATCGGAATCGCTTTTATCCTGGGTTTAGTAACCGTTCTGGCAGAACCTGCCGTTCACGTATTGACATACCAGGTAGAGAATATTACCAGCGGATATGTGAAAAGAAGTGCCGTTTTATCTGCCCTTTCTGTCGGAATCGGGCTTTCATTGGCCCTGTCAATGATAAGAATAATGGTACCGGGAATTCAACTATGGCATTATTTATTACCTGGGTATATAATATCAATTATAATGACATACTTTGTTCCGGAATTGTTTGTAGGTATAGCTTTTGACTCGGGAGGAGTAGCTTCAGGCCCAATGACCGCAACCTTTGTCCTGGCTTTTGCGCAGGGAGCTGCGGAAGCAATAGAAGGAGCGGATGTTTTAATAGACGGATTTGGAATTATTGCAATGGTTGCCTTAACACCATTAATCACTTTACAAATATTAGGTCTTATATTTAAAATAAAATCTAAGAAGGAAGTGATTAAACAAGATGGAGAATAAATCAAATATGGGTTATAATAAATTAAACATGAACGGTATTGAAATAGTATGCTTATATGTAATTGTAAATTTCGGATTGGGGAGTAAAGTTTTGAAGATAGCAAAACAAAACGGCGTTCGGGGAGGTACTATTTGTCTCGGAAAAGGCACGGTTAAAAACAAGATACTTGAACTGCTTGATTTGTCGGATATAAGGAAAGAAATTGTTATCATGGTTGCTGAAAAAAACATAGGCTACAAAGCCTTGGAAGCACTGAATCATGAATTTCAGTTTCAAAAGCCTAATCATGGTATAGCTTTTTGCATTTCCGTTACGGGATTTTACGGTACAAGGGGCTATAGCAATGTTAATTATTGCAATTCTGATAATAAAGAAACTCAGATTAATATTGAAGATAGAGGTGAAAAAAATATTATGTATAATGCTATTTATGTAGTGGTTGATAAAGGTAAAGCCGAGGAAGTTATAGATGCTGCAACAAAAGCAGGCTCAAAGGGAGGAACAATTATAAACGGCCGTGGTGCAGGAATCCATGAAACCAGCAAATTATTCGCCATGGAAATAGAACCCGAAAAGGAAATTGTTCTCATACTGGCAGAAACAAGCACCACTGAGCAAATTGTCTCGTCAATCTGGTCTAACCTGAAAATGGATGAACCAGGCAACGGGATTATTTTCGTACAGGATGTAATTAAAACATATGGTATACGATAATATGGCTTACGAAATACAATAATACTATATAAAGAACTATTCTGATTAAGTTCAGTCCCGACATAAGAGCCTATTCTGACAGACTTGCTTTAAAGCCTGCGAGAATAGGCTTTCTTTATTAATGGCATATTCTTTATTAATGATATATTCTACCCCTTTCTTTTCAACAGCATATTAAATAAATCGAATTATTAGTGCCATTTAGCATAGTATTTTAATATACTATAAATAAAAAATAACTTTTTATGTAAAGCAGGTGATTAATATGCCAATGAGTGACAGAGAACTTTTTGCAAGGCTCATTAAATGTGAGGCAGGCGGTGAAGGCATTGACGGTATGAAAGCAGTGGCTACCGTGGTTATGAACAGGGTGCATGTACCTTACGGACAATATCTCAGGACATGCGAAGGTAGTCTTCGCAGGGTCATTGAAGAACCGCGGGAATTTACCTGTATGCTTTCGACGGTATATGGCGAAGTAAATCCGCAAACGGTATGGTCTAACCCACCTGAGCAAATTCATTATGATATTGCGGATTGGGCCTTGGCAGGAAACAAACATCCCGGAGCGGATGACTGCCTTTGGTACTATAATCCTTTCTCACCCACCTGTGCTGCGTATTTTCCGCGTACGAGAACAGGCTCCTTTTTTAACAGGATAGGCCAGCACTGTTTCTATCAGCCCACTCCGTTATATGCTCAGACATAAAGCAGTATTAAATTAATTTATATTCATAATAAATTCTTAGTTATAGAATAAGTATTTATATAAAAAATATATATTAGTTATAAAAAAACTACGCCTGAAAGGCGTAGGAATATTTAGGTATATAAAGAATCCAAAGTAGAAAGGTATTTAAATATCAACTGTATAATTAACCGGCATAATTACTAATTCCGCTTCCATAACCATATACAGTGACAAACTTTATAGAATATAAGTCGCAGATTATTATGTCATTTGTCATATAAAGTCTCAATACAATGTAACTGGCTCCCACTTCTAATAACGTTCCTATTCTGTCAACGAGGGGACCGTTGGTGCCAATAAGAAATTCCACCCGTACCGTTCTGCCTATAAATCTCCTCAAATATCCCGCCGTGTAATAGGCGCTTTGAAGTGTCTGAGGAACCTGATTCGCAAAAGCATTAGCCTGTTGAGCCACAAAAGGTGCTGCGGTTGGCTGGGCGACACCGTACATCGGGGCCCCGGATATACTTGGAGTCATAGTCTGTGGGGACGTTGTTACAGGTACTTCCATTTGTCTTTTTTCATTTGATAATGAACTATTTGAAACAGACATCAAGAATTCCTCCTCGCTAGCTCCATATATTTTAGAAATTAAAAATTATCAGGGGGTTCAATATTATAAGTAGTTTCACTTAATAATAGTATATTAACATAAATATGCTTATGTTACTTTTTGTTTGATTTACATAACATTTCTTCTGTTTTAGGTAAAAAATATTATTGACAAATTACACATTTATGTTGTAGTATATTGTTTGTGTTAGCCGTGATAAGTACGGTGATAATTGAGAATAATATATGGGCCATTAGCTCAGTAGGCAGAGCACTTGACTTTTAATCAAGGTGTCCGGCGTTCGAATCGCCGATGGCTCACCAGCATATAAAAAAGGTTTCTACTAAGTTAAAGTGTAGAAACCTTTTTTTATTTCTTATTTTACGTTAAAACATGTTTAACTTATTTTAACATCTAAACTTATTTAAACACCTAAGCTTGTTCAGCTTAGGCATTTTCCTGTTTGGCTTCTTTTTTCTCAAAGTACTCGTTTAAATCCTTAATAAGCTTTTCGCAGTCCAGGCCGTGTATTCTGCAAGCCTCTTCAATGCTTTCTCCTGAAGCAGACGGACATCCAAGGCAGAATAAACCGTTATCAAAAAAGATCGGTACCGTACCTTCATCCATTCTTAACACATCCGATATAATCATATCTGAAGTTATTTTTGCCATATATACATCACTCCTTATTATATATTTCAAAAAATTAAATATAATTATTTAATTAATAACTATAAATAAAATAAACAAAATTAATGTAAATAAAGTTAATAGCAATTATAAGCTGTCTTATAATTAAAAATATCTATTATATTTATATTATAATTATATACGAAAAAATAAAATAATAAAATGACAAAATAATAAAACATTTATTTTCCTTGCGTTTATCTTTTTATGTGATTCTGTATTTTTTTCTTCCGATTTCATGCAAATCATTACCATAGCTGTCTATAACCACAATAGCCGGGAAATCTTTTACTTCCATCAACCTTAACGATTCAGGACCAAGTTCCTGGAAAGCTATAATTTCCTGCCGGACTATGTGTTTGGATATCAATGCGCCCGCACCGCCGATTGCTCCGAAATATACGGCTCCATATTTAACCATGGCTTCAACAACCTGGGCGCTTCTTAAGCCTTTGCCAATCATTCCTGAAATGCCCTTTTCAATTAATGCCGGAGTATAGGCATCCATCCTGCTGCTTGTGGTCGGACCTGCAGATCCAATTACTTTGCCGGGCTTTGCCGGACATGGCCCCACATAATATATAACCTGCCCACTTATATCCAAGGGCAAATTTTCTCCTTTCTGCAGCATCTCAAATAAACGTTTATGTGCAGCATCCCTCGCAGCATAAACTATGCCGTTTATCTCCACTTCATCCCCGGCCTTGAGCTCTCTTAATTTTTCCTTATCTAGCGGTGTATATAAAATATGCTTCATTTTACCTCCCATTTATAAAAAAGTTTATAAAATGGCTTCCGCGTGCCTTGTAACATGACAGCTCATGTTCACTGCCACCGGAAGGCCCGCTATATGCGTAGGAAAAACCTCTATATTAACAGCAAGGGCTGTTATTCTTCCACCCAGGCCAAGGGGACCTATGCCAAGCTTATTAACTTCCTTCAGGAGTTCCAATTCAAGTTTTCTAATGTGTTCTATACTGCTTCTCTGGTTAATTGGTCTGAGCAAGGCCTTTTTGGCAAGAACCGCGGCTTTCTCAAAACTTCCTCCTATACCTACGCCCACAATAACAGGCGGGCAGGGATTGCTTCCTGCCTTATCCACTGTTTCTACGATAAACTTCTTAACACCCTCAATCCCATCAGAGGGCTTTAACATCTTTAAAGCGCTCATATTTTCGCTTCCAAAGCCTTTGGGGGCTACCGTAATTTTCAATTTATCCCCTTCAACAACATTATAATGAACTACTGCAGGTGTATTATCACCTGTATTTTTCCTTTCCAGAGGGTCTCCCACAACGGAGTTTCTCAGGAATCCCTTTCTATAACCTCTTCTCACACCTTCATTTATTGCTTCTGTAATATTTCCTCCGGAGACATGGACATCCTGCCCTATATCAACGAAAACTATGGCCATGCCGGTATCCTGGCATATGGCGATCTCCTCGTTACGGGCTATTTCCGAGTTCTCTATAAGTTTTTCAATAATATGTATACCTGTTTCGGATTCTTCTTCTGAAAGGGCTTGTTTCAAAGCAGCCAGTATATCATCGTTAAGGTAATAGTTTGATTCAATACACAGCCTTTCCACAGTATCAGTTATTACAGAAGCATCAATTATTCTCATTACAAAAAGTCAAACCCCCGCTATCATAATTAAATTATTAAATCACACTTAAACATACCTTGATAAACCTTATAAAGAAATTTTAATATATATATGCCTAAAAATCAATAAAACAAGAAATAATCAAGTTTTATTAAACAGCATCTCCCTATATATTCTGGTATAATATAATTGGTAGCGGTGATTTATAATTCAAAGGAGTGATATCCTTGGACCCACAAAAAAACATATTGGTTTGCGTCACCCAGCAGAAGACGTGTGAAAGGCTTATTCATAAAGCTGTTTCCATAAAAGAAGAATTTAAGGTTACCGGAGATCTCTATGTAATCCACGTAGCAAAAAACGGGCTTAATTTTTTAGATAATCCAAAAGAAGGAGAAGCTCTTCAGTATCTTTTTGAAATATCCAAATCTGTCGGTGCAAATCTATTTGTCCTGAAATCGGATAATATTATAAAATGCATTGCAGATTTTGTTCAGGAAAATAATATAGGATGCGTTGTCATTGGTAAATCTCCTGAAAGCGAAGCAGAAAATGAATTCAACAAAAGATTAAGAAGTGCATTAAAAGATAATGTGGACATAAAGGTTATTCCTTAATTTGTAATTTCGACATTATAATAACATAATTCCCATAATAAAATAAAAATATTTAGGCTAAAATATCGCCTTTTTTAAAGAAAGCCTTGACTTAAAGCCACTTTCATTATAAAATAATGTCGAATTCCAAAAATAGGAGGGTTTATGTATGAATAAAACAGAGCTAGTAAATGCAATAGCTCAAAAAACTGGGTTAAGCAAAAAGAATAGTGAAGCGGCACTGAACGGTTTTATTGCATCTGTTGAAGAAGCTCTTCAAAAAGGAGAAAAGGTTGTATTAGTAGGGTTTGGAACATTTGAAGTAAGACAGAGAGCTGAAAGGAAAGGAAGAAATCCCCAGACAAAGAAGGAAATTATCATACCTGCATGCAAGACCCCTGTATTCAAAGCAGGTAAGGGATTAAAAGAAAAAGTTAAATAATTAAACCTTATTTTTAGTACATATAAAAATATAAAAAGAACTTTTTCATTTTGGCTCTGTATTATTACAGAGTCCTTATTTTTTTTATGCCTTATGTTTTACATATTATGCTTTACATATTTCATCCCTTACCATATCGGCTAACGTACATAAAAACTTCGAACTTGACGGTTTTTTGCCAAAAACTTTAATAATATTCTTATTTTCTATCGGAAATTCATTTTGGCTGGCAGCCTTATTCCACAGATTTTCAATTGAGCTTCTGATGGCATATTCAACCTTCTTTGACTTGATACCATATTCCTGAGCAATTAAGGGATATAAGACCTTTCCGAAAGGCTTGCAGTCATCACCCATGCATACTATGTAGCACACGGCTTTTTTAATGTATTTGTAACCATGAAAACAAGACAACATGCCAAATTTATATAATAATTTAGCTGTTAAAATATCAATTTGCTTCCTGGTCTCCTGGTTATATAAAATCTCGATACATTTACTTATATTGTTCTCTTCATAAGCATTTCTAATTCTCGATATTAACAGAGTTATATCTATTGGTTTTACCAGATATTCTTTGACTCCTTTGGCTATCATCTTTTTGATATTATTGCAATCGCATTGCTCCGCAAGTACTATTATCGGAATCTCCTTTTTTTGCCTCTGTCCTAATGCTTTTACCAGTGTCTCTATGTCTTCGATGTCAGGCTCAACGACATCTAACAGGACTATATTGGGCTTTAAATTTCTTATAATCCTACTTGCTTCAAAGCAATTCTTCGCAATCCCTATCACATTTATATCGTCAAAATACCTAAATGCCTCACACAGCATATCTACCATAAATTTATTGTTTCCAATAATAAAGGCCGAAATAAAACGTGCCATTTTATTTTCCCTTTTCTAATCCATTCATTTAATATTTTGAATAATATTTAATATAGATAAATATTTAATATATAAAATAAATATTAGTAATACTTATTTAATGTCTTATTCAGTAATGTTTAAGACAGGCTCCTGATTATTTCACGGGTTACCTCTTCAACACTTTTATTTGAACAGTCTATGATAATATCAGCATACCTTTCATACAGCGGTACCCGTTCATTATATAGATCATAAAAACTTTTACCACTGTCCCTTGCCAATCTTCTGTCAGGCCCTATTCGTTCAAGTAATTCGTCAATGCCCAGTTTTAAGTAAACCACCCGTCCGGCCTCTTTTAAATGGGCCATTACATTCGGGCTGTATACAACGCTTCCGCCCGTAGCAATAATGCAATTAGAAACATGAAGCTTTAAAATATGCTCTTCCTGTATCCTCAAAAAGCCGATCAGGCCTATTTCGTTTACTATGTCCCTTAATTCTTTATTTTCTGCCTGCCTTATAATTAAATCCGTATCTGTAAAATCCATTTTAAGGGCCTTTGCCAGGTGTGTACCTACCGTACTTTTTCCTGCACCCGGCATACCAATCAAGACAATGTTATTTCGGTTTCCAGCAGAAAAATTCTCTGTTGCTTTAGTAATTGTGTTAATTGTTACCACCTCCTAACAGGTATCCTTCATAGTTATCTTCATATTTAGCTGCAAATTAAACCTCAAATAAGGTCCCACCGCGGGTCTATATTGGTTGCCATTGACCTGTATGCTTTTGCCATGAAAATTGCATCGAGTATTGCTATTCTTACCATTGCTTCGCAAACTGCATATATTCTCGGGCAAAGGGACGGGTCACTTCTCGATGTAAACCTGTGTTTAACATTTTCAAGTTTATTTACATCCACTGTTTCCTGCTCAATCATAATTGTAGGAGTAGGTTTTACAGCAACCCTGATCCTGATTTCTTCCCCGTTTGATATTCCTCCTAGCAACCCTCCTGCTTTATTGGTCCTGAACCTGACTCTTCCGCTTTCCTCATCATACCAGGGTATGTCATTAGCTTCAGAACCTGTCATTGCAGCATGCCTGAAGCCCTCACCAAACTCAATACCCTTCACTCCGCCAATGGACATGATTCCATGGGCAATGGTGGCACTCAGTTTATCAAACACAGGCTCACCTAAGCCTGCAGGTACACCTTTGGCAATCACTTCAATGACACCGCCGCAGGAATCCCCTCTCGCCTTTACTTTAAGGATGTCTTCTATCATCTCCTGGGCTTTTTCCAGGTCAGGGCAGTTTATTTCGTTTTTTCTGTAGTTAGCTTTAGCCATTTCATATGTAATATGCCCGGCCTTTATTCCGTGAGATTCAACTACATAAGCAATAACGTCTATCCCCATTGTATCAAGCACGGCCTTGGCAACAGCTCCGGCCGCTACCCTCGACGCCGTTTCCCGTCCTGATGCGCGCCCTGCACCGGCCCAATCCGCAAATTGACCGTATTTTTTATAATAGGTATAGGAAGCCTGTCCGGGCCGTATAAAGTCCTTGTTCCTTCTGTGCTGCTCAATATGAACATCCTCTATGTCAGTATTAGGTATGATAATTCCTACAGGTGCACCTGTTGTAAGATAATTCTCCATCACCCCGGAAAATATATATACCTTGTCCTTTTCTTTCCTTGGAGTGCTTAATGCAGATTGGCCTGGTTTTCTCTTGTCAAGCTCACTTTGAATCATTTCCTCAGTTAATGTAATTCCGGGAGGTACACCATCCACAATAGTAATAAGCCCTCCTCTGAGCTCCTCCGGTATGTTCAGGTCTTTCCTGAATCCCCCGCCGTAAGATTCACCACACGTTGTTACCCTGAATAATCTTCCGAATGTATTTCCCATCATTTTAACATTCCTCCGATTCTATGCTAATATCATATCCCCATCCCATCAAAGTATCAAAAAACTCGGGGTAAGTAACATTTACTGCTTCCGCAGTAGTTATATCAGTTGTCCCTTCTGCATTGAGACCTGCCACAGTAAGTGCCATAACCACCCTGTGGTCATAATGCCCGTTCACTTTACATCCTTTTAATTTGCTCTTTCTTATCAATAAACCATCGGGAAGTTCCTCTATATCCGCTCCCATCTTTTTTAATTCATTGTGCATTACACTTATTCTGTCAGTCTCTTTTAATCTGGCCTGCGGCACATTAACCAGTTTTGTTTCTCCTTCAGCGAAACATCCGGCCACAGCCATTGCAGGTAAAGCATCAGGTATTGAATTCATATCAATTTCCGTTCCTTTAAGGCCGTTTCCTTTTATAATAACCGAATCGGTCGTGTATCTGACCTTTGCACCCATACTCTCCAGGACAGACAGCACCATCTTGTCTCCCTGGGGGTCTGTCATATCAAGATTTTCAAGGACGACTTCCGTCCCGGAAATCGCAGCCAGTACCATGAAAAACGTTGCCGAAGAGAAATCCCCAGGAATAGCTGCCTCGAAATTTTTGTAACTCTGTCCTCCGTATATGTATATTTTTCTTAGCTTATCATCACACTCATATCTTATACCCTGCCTGTCAAGCCACCATAAGGTCATATGTACGTATGGCACTTCATTCAACCTGACTACCTTTATTTCCGTGTCTTTTTCCAACAATGGGCAACTGATCAATAATGATGAAAGAAACTGGGATGTATAGGCATCTATTTCGGTTTTTCCCCCTACCATTCTACCCTTCACAACAACAGGCGCCATTCCGTTGTTTCTTGTTGAAAAGGCTTTCGCTCCAAGTTTATTAAGAGCCTTAACCAGCGGTTCAACGGGCCTTCTTCTTATTTGGCTGTCGCCAGTAAAGACCGTATACCCTTCTTCAACTAAAGCTGCCACAGACAATCCCAAGCGCAGTGTTGTGCCGGAATTTCCCACGTCCACAACATCTTCCGGTACCCTGGGTTGCCCTTTAACTCCATGTACAATATATCCGTTTTGATTTTCAGAAATTTCAGCTCCAAAAGCTTTGCATACTTTACATGCGGATAAAGCATCTTCTGAAATTAATGGGTTTGATATTGCAGATTCTCCTTCAGCGAGGCTTGCAATATACAGTGCCCGTATGGTATGGGATTTGGAAGGCGGAACCTTTACTTTGATCTGTTTTGGAACCTCTGATTTAATATTTGATTTATTAATGCTAACCAGTATATTTTTCTTGCTTACCATTTCTACCCTCCTACCGTACTGCATTATTTCGCCTTTGCTATTTTTATCTTATCATCTATTTTATATTATCTGTTATTTTACCTTTGCTGTGTACTTTTATTGTACATCGTATTCACTGCGGTTTATAATGGTATTTATAGTAAACAGTTATTGTATTCTTTTCACCTGTTTCCCTATCGTTAAACCTGAGATTGAAACCTGCCAGGCTCATTAACTCGTCAATCTTCACGTTTTCCATAAGTTCTTTGAAAATTATCTTGTTGTTGCACATCAAAACAATCTCATCATTCACGATGTTTATTACCCCGTTTTTCCCAAGAACCGTTTCGGTGTTCTCAGTCCCTCTTCTGAGAGAGGCTACGGTAAATTCCCTTCCGTCCAGCCTAAAGAAAATATTATCTTTTTTCCTCTTCTTATTCGAGAAAAACATACATGCCCCATCCTTCTGTTTTTCTTTAAACAGGTGATTCCTTATTTATATCCATATGTCTGAATATCTTTCTCTTTGATGCATAATCGTCAACAACATGGCCATTGCCGACCAACTTGTATTTGTATATCACGAGGCCTTCAAGCCCTACAGGCCCCCTGGCATGAATCTTGCCGGTGCCTATTCCTATTTCGGCCCCAAAACCATAGCGGAATCCGTCACTAAACCTGGTGGAACAGTTCCAGAACACATTTGCGGAATCTACAAGGCGCATAAACAGTGAAGCAGCTTCCTTGTTCCTGGTTATTATGGAGTCCGTGTGGCCTGAGCCATAAAAGTTGATATGCTCAATGGCCTGGTAAATATCATTCACAACCCTGATTGCCAGTTTATAATCGAGATACTCTGTTCTCCAATCTTCTTCACTTGCTTCCGAAATCGGTATGACGGCCCTTGTTTTTTCACAGCCCACTAAAGCCACATTTTTCTTTTCCAATTCCGTTTTGATTAATGGTAAAAACTTATCAGCGATTTTCTCGTCCACCAGGAGAGTTTCAGTTGCATTGCAGACCGCCACGTACTGTGTTTTTGAGTCAACAACCACCTTGACAGCCATATCAAGGTCAGCATCTTCATGAACATAGCAGTGGCATATTCCGTCAGCATGACCCAGTACAGGAATCCTGGAATTATCCATGATATACCGTACAAACTCATTTGAGCCCCTGGGTATAATCAGGTCAATATACTCATCCAGTTTTAGCATCTCGTTCACATCGTCCCTGGTTTCCAGCAACTGAATCCAATTCACAGGTATGCCTGCCTGTTCTGTGGCCCGGGAAATTATGTCAGCAAGGACACGATTTGTCTCTTTGGCTTCCGAACCGCCCTTTAATAGTACGCTGTTCCCACTTTTCAGACATAACGTGGATATCTGCACCAGTGCATCCGGCCTAGACTCAAATATAACTCCTATTACGCCTATCGGACAGCTCACCTTGTATAGCTCAAGCCCTTCATCCAGTTGCCTGGCCAGTATTGTTTTTCCAACCGGGTCTTCCAGTCTTATCAAACTATGAATCCCTTCAACAACATCGGCTATTTTGCTTTCATCAAATTTCAGTCTCTTCAGCAGAGGCGCGGCAATATTCTCTTTCTTACTTCTTTCAATGTCAAGGCTGTTTGCTTTTATAATTTCATCCTTTCTCTCAAGCAAAGCCTCTGCCACGGCCTTCAAAGCATTGTTTTTCAACCTGGTATCACAGGCGGCTAATTTAATTGATGTTTCCCTTGCCCTGCGGGCTATTTCTTTTATTCTCACCCGATTTCTCCTTTCTTTTCCCTTTCGTTTTTATTAAATAACATTCTAATACTTTTTTTATTAATGTTCAATTATTTTATTATATCTTTCTATTGCCAGGGATTTTATCTTATTTCTTTTTTCACACAATTTTTATGCTTTTTAAATACTTTTGAATATGCAAAATTATTTTAAATCTTTATTAATTAAACAAGAAAAACATACTTATATGTTTATATGTTTATAAATAGAAACAGCAGGGTATCATAATAGTGTAAAACATTTTATCAATATTTGGGAGGTAATAAGTATGTTGTGGAAATGTCCTGTTTGCGGCCTGATATATAAAGGGGAATACCCGCCTGAAAAATGTCCGAAGTGCGGTGCTCCCAAGGAAAAGTTTGCCAAACTGTCTGATGAAGATGCTGAAAAAGTAATTAAATCCGAGAGGTCAAATGACATTCACATGGAAATAATCACCCTTGCCGAAAGGATTGCCAGGTTGAGCGAAGAGGGTATTGAAATCAACCTTGACCCAGGATGTGTATCCGATTTCTCATATGCAAAAGAACACGCAGAAATAATCAAGCAGCGCTGCAAAGCGGAAATTGCCATACATATCGGGAAAGGTAAATGGTAATTATTTAACTTTCTGATATACCCTTTAAAAATGCTTTTGTTCGCGGGTTGGACGGATTTGAAAATATTTCATCCGTCCTTCCTTCTTCTATTATAACCCCTTTATCCATGAATACCACCCTGTCGGCAACCTCCCTTGCAAATGCCATTTCATGAGTCACTATTACAATGGTCATATCTTCCAGAGCCAAATCTTTTATAACCTTTAGCACTTCCGAAGTAAGTTCCGGGTCAAGGGCTGACGTGGGCTCATCAAAAAACATTATATCCGGTTTCATGGCCAAAGCCCTGGCTATGGCAATTCTCTGACATTGACCTCCCGAAAGCTGGTAAGGATACGCGTATGCCTTATCCGACAACCCGACTTTCTCAAGCAGTTGAAAAGCCATATTTTCCGCTTCTTTTCTGTCCATCTTTGCAACCCTTATAGGAGCTTCAGTTATGTTCCTGAGGACATTAAAGTGAGGAAAAAGATTAAAATTCTGAAATACCATTCCCAGCTTTAGCCTTATTTTTCTTAAAACATTATCCGGAGCATAGCATACCTTTCCGCTCTCATCGGTATGAACCATTACATCCCCTTCAACGCGGATAGTACCTCCGTCTATCCTTTCCAGCAGGTTGATGCACCTCAGCAACGTGCTTTTACCTGAACCGGAGGGACCTATTACGGCAACAACCTCCCCCTTATCCATCGTGAAGGATATATTTGAAAGAACCTCATGACCGTCAAATTTCTTGTATAAACCTGTAATCTCAAGCATTCTGTTACTCATGGCAGTTAACCCTTGTAGTAATCTAACTTCCTTTCCAGCATTTTAAAAATCATTGTTACACCCCAGTTCATAGCAAGGTAAAACAAGCCTGCTACAAAAATCGGGGTTGTGGAGAAAACCCTGGCCGCTTCATTCTTGGCAACCCTGAATAATTCTTCTATCCCAAGGGACATGGCCAGTGCCGTATCCTTAACGAGAGTTATTACCTCATTGCTCACCGCAGGCAGTATTCTTTTTATAACCTGGGGCATAATTATTCTTATAAAAGTCTGGGTCCGGGTAAACCCTAGTACTGCCGCTGCTTCGTATTGTCCCTGTGAAATGGATTCAATACCGCCCCGGTAAATTTCAGCGAAATACGCTGCATAATTTAGGGAAAATGCAACAATGGTTGCAACAAACCTGTCCATATTGATTTTGAAACCCTCGGGCAGTATAAAGTACGGGGCGTAGTATATAAACCACAATTGCAGGAGCAAGGGTGTTCCTCTGACCACAAGGATATAAAGCTCTATGGGAGCACTTATCCATCTTTTCTTTGACATCCTGCCTAAGGCGACAAATAAGCCTAAGGGCAGCGAAAATAGTAATGTTAGAAAAAATATCTCAAGAGCAACACCTGCTCCGGATGATAAAAGCACCAAAAGTCTCAAAAAGTTTGACCAAAACATTTTATATTTTATTCCCCAATCTATTTTTAGTTACCAGCTTTAATTAATCTACTTTTATTTATTTTATTTATCTGTTTCCATTTATTTAATTCTATTTATCTAATTCTCTTTATCTACTTATATGGTTATCTTCTATGGTTATCTGTTCTTAGTTACAGTTTTTATGCTTATTAGTTTTATGCTTATTAGTTATTTCCCAATTATTGTTATATCCTCGCCAAACCACTTATTGGAGATTTCAGCAAGCTTGCCGTCCTTCGCCATTTCTTTTAACGTTTCCTGCACTTTCTGCATAAGGGCCTTATCGCTCTTGCGGAAACCAATGCCATATTGCTCAATAGCAAGCTCCTTGTCAAAAATCCTGATATTATTGTTAATTAACTGCATGTAATATTTTGCAGCCGGCTCATCCATCAAAACAGCGTCTACCCCGCCCTTAACCAGGTCCATAAAAGCCATATAGTTGTCATCAAAGTATACAACCTCCTTTAGCTTGGATTTAAAATCTTCGGATGCGTTAAGGGCGTCATCCGCACTGGATTCGGCCTGCAATCCAAGTTTCTTGCCCTCCAGGTCAGAAAGCTGATTATATGGTGAATTTGCTAAAACAATGATTATCTGGCGGCTTTTCATGTACGGTTCGGTAAAAAGGACGTTTTCCTTACGTTCCTCCGTTATAGTAAATCCATTCCAGATGCAATCTATGTTGCCTGAGTTTAATTCCTGTTCTTTGGCAGACCAGTCAATTGGCTGCAGTTTCAATTCAATACCCAGTCGTGAGCATACTTCCCTTGCCACATCAATATCAAACCCAATAATTTCACCCTTTCCATCACGGAATCCCATAGGCGGGAAATTATCATCCAGTCCTAATACCAGTACACCTTTCTCCTTGATTTTTTCCCATGAATTATCTCCCTGGGATAAGGATGTATTATTGCAACCGGCAAACATTGCTGAGACCGCAAACACCAAAACTAATACAAATGATAATGAAATTAATGACCTCTTAGTTAAATCTTTCTTCTTCATTTTGAAAATCGACCACCCTTTATGTATTTTTTATATTCATTTATTTCTCACGTTTTTTTATTTAACGTTTTTTATTTAACATTTTTATTTATGTGCCTGTATCCCGTTTTTTGCTTTCATTTGGTACGAAGGACACGTGTACTATTTTACTCTATTACTTTATCAAAGTAAAGTAATAATTTAAAAAAAAAGAATAAGAATAAAATGTATTAATGAAATTAATGATTAATTAAATTAGTGAGATTTGGCCTTCTCATGCTCAAGCAGCCACTTTTTTCTCCATATTCCTCCCCCGTAGCCCACAAGTTTTCCGTTGCTGCCTATAACACGGTGGCAAGGGACTATTATGCTTATCGGGTTCTTGTTATTTGCATTTCCTACTGCCCTGGCTGCTTTTCGGTTCCCGGCCTTTTCGGCTATGTATAGATAACTTACGGTTTCCCCATAGGGAATTTCCCTTAACAGGGTCCATACTTTTCTCTGAAATTCGCTTCCTTCCCTAAAGGCAATATTTATTTCAAAGGTCTTCCTGTCTCCCCTGAAATATTCATCAAGCTGCTTTATGCACTGCCCGACTACTTTGCTAACACGGGCATTGGTAAAATAAGAATGGATGATTTGGTTGTTATCCAAATCATCCAAAAATTTTACCGATAGAATTTCACTTTCTGTTCCTTCTATTTCAATTATCCCTATTGGAGAGTTATAATATCCTCTGTACCTGTCCATCATTCCACCGCCGTTATTTTCTTATCATTTATTTTCTGAACATTTACTCTCTGATATCATCATAATTTTTGCTCATCGTTATCCCTTAACATTATTACCTAGCTGCCTTAACTTCGGTCCATATCCTGTCATATTCTTTTACTACATCCGTTATAGCCTCAAAGACTTCGCAGTTTTTAATGTCTTCATCCAGCGGATATGCAGCCCTGTCATTGAGGATTTGAGGATCCAGCATTTTCTTTGCTTCCGTGTTCGGCGTGGAGTATCCTATATAGTCAGCGTTTTTAAAAGCAATCTCCGGTTCACACATGAAATTTATGAACATCTCCGCTTCCTTTTTGTTTTTGGTTCCCTTCAATATTACCATACCGTCAAACCACAGGTTGCTTCCTTCTTTCGGGATCACATACTCCAGGTCAGGATTTTCCCTCTTCATAAATATGGCATCTCCCGACCAAACTACTGCCAAGGCAGCCTGACCGGCTATCATGCTGTCCTTTACCTCATCACCCACGTATGAAAGTACAAGAGGTCTTTGCTTAATTAACATTTCCTTTGCCTCTTCCAGTTCATCTATATTCCTGGTATTGAGTGAATATCCGAGCATCTTAAGCGTTATTCCTATGGAATCCCTGCTGCTGTCCAGCATGAATATCTGCTTTTTATACTTTTCATTCCACAGTATTCTCCAGCTGTCAACAGGTTCATCAACCATTTTCTTATTGTATATAATTCCTACCGTACCCCACATATAAGGCACAGAGTATTCATTGTTGGGATCATATGCAAGGTTTTTAAACCTATCATCAATATATTTATAATTGGGGATATTATTTAAATCAATTTTCTCCAGAAGGTCTTCCTTTATCATTCTTTCAATCATGTAATCCGAGGGGAATGCAACGTCATAATCGCTTCCGCCGCCCTTTATCTTGACATACATTTCTTCGTTGTTGGCAAAAGTATCGTATTCTACCCTGATGTTATACCTTTTTTCAAATTCTTCAATAACCGATTCATCAATGTAATCTCCCCAGTTATAAACCTTGAGTGTAACCCTGCCGTCGTTTCCGCAACCTGTCAGCAATCCCGCCCCAAGTGCGGCTATCACAATAACGGCAATCATAACTGCCATTGTTTTGATATGTTTTTTTACCCCGCTCATATTCATTTTCTTATCTAACACTCTCCTTTACTTGTGGTTTATTATCATCTTTTTGCATTCTTTTATTTACTATTAATAATAATATAAGCACCGTTAAAAACATTAATGTTGATAAAGCATTTATTTTAGGGTTAATTCCCCTTCTTGCCATTGAATAAACATATATTGCAAGGTTTGATACACCTGAACCTGTGGTGAAGAAGCTGATTATAAAATCATCTATTGACAGCGTAAATGCCAGCAGAAACCCTGTCAGGATTCCCGGTGCTATTTCGGGTATAATAACCTTTCTTACTGCATAAAATGGTGTGGCTCCCAGGTCCAGCGCTGCTTCGTATATGTTCTTGTCAAGCTGTTTAAGCTTGGGAAGCACTGAAAGTATAACATAGGGTATATTAAAGGTAATGTGGGAAAGGAGCATGGTAAAAAAGCCGAGCCCGATACCTGTAAATCCCTTCATAAATACAAACAGCAGCATGAGGGATACACCCGTTACTATATCAGGATTCAGAACAGGTAGGTAAGTAAGGTTCATTATGATAGTCTTTTTAATCTTTTTCATGTTGTAAATACCTAGAGCCGCAGCCGTTCCTACAACCGTTGCAACGATTGATGAAATAACGGCTATCAGCAAGGTGTTATATAAAGCCGACGCTATTTCCCTGTCTCTAAAAAGTTCCTCGTACCATTTTAACGTGAATCCTCCCCAGCGCCCCCTTGATTTGGATGCATTGAATGACTGTATTACAAGTACCGCTATGGGAGCATATAGAAACAGAAATATAAGGTACAAGTATATTTTTTTTAGTATCCGCCCTACCATATTCCGCCTCCTTCATAATCTTTATCATATTTGCGCAATATGCCCATGCTTATAAGTATTATTATCATCAGCACAAAGGAAATTGCTGAACCGAAATTCCAATCGCCTACAAATATAAACTGCTGCTCTATCAGGTTTCCGATAAGGGTGTATTGTCCGCCTCCCAGCAGCCTGGATATTATAAAGGTGGTTATTGCTGGCATAAACACCATCGTTATCCCGGATATTACGCCAGGCAGGCTTAAGGGAATAATAACCCTCCTTAGCACTTCAAAGTAATTCCCGCCAAGATCCTGGGCTGCTTCAATTATACTTTTGTCCATCTTTGTTAAAACGGAATATATGGGAAGCACCATAAACGGCAGAAAGTTATAAACCATTCCCACCACCACTGCTTCATCCGTATAAAGCAGCTGTATATCCAAACGCAGGAACTTTAACACCGTATCCAAAAAACCGTTCTTTTCAAGCAAAGTCATCCATGCATATGTCCTTACCAGGAAGTTAATCCACATTGGTATTACAAACAATAATGCCAGGACGCTTTTTTTGCTGTATTCCTTGCTTGCAAGTATCAATGCCACCGGATAGCCTATTAATAAGCATATAACCGTACAAATTAGAGCAAGCCATATGGAATGCAAAAACACCATCAAATATATAGAATTCCATAACCTCTTTATATGTTCCAGGGTAAACCTTATCCCTTCGTCGGTGGAAATCGTAAAACTGTAAAATACAAGCAAAAACAGGGGCACAACAATAAAAATAACCATCCATACAATATAGGGATATGCATACCAGCTTTTCTTCATTTTCCGTTCCCCTTTTTCATTATATGGATATCGTTAGGATATATATTTATCCCTATTTGGGCACCGACAGGCTCCATAACGGTACTATGGACTTTCCATCTTATCCCGTCGTTTTGTATCATCATCTCATAATGTACCCCTTTGAATACTACTGACTTAACCTCTCCCTGGAGCATACCTTCTTCCTTGGATACCAGTTTTACGTCTTCAGGCCTTATTACCACGTCCACTTCCTCATTTTCTTCAAATCCCGAATCAACACATTCAAAATCCCTGTTTGCAAAATGCACCAGCCTGTCCCTTATCATCTTGCCCGGTACTATATTGCTTTCGCCTATAAAGTCTGCAACAAAAGCATTTTTAGGCTCATTGTATATCATTTCAGGTGTGCCAATCTGCTGTATTGTCCCGTCTTTCATTACCACAACGGTGTCCGACATGCTGAGGGCTTCCTCCTGGTCATGGGTAACATAAACGAATGTAATGCCGAGCATTTTCTGTATTCTCTTCAATTCAACCTGCATATCTTTGCGCAGCTTTAAGTCCAGGGCTCCCAAGGGTTCATCAAGCAACAAAACCTCAGGTTCATTTACAAGAGCCCTTGCTATGGCAACCCTCTGCTGCTGGCCGCCGCTCAAGGAATCAACCGTTCTTTTTTCAAATCCTTTTAAGTTTACAAGTTCAAGGACCTCTCTTACTTTTCTTTCAATTTCCTTCTTCCCTAACTTTTTTATTTTTAAGCCAAAGGCTATATTCTCACTTACATCCATATGAGGGAAAAGTGCATACCTTTGAAATACCGTGTTTACTTTTCTTTTATATGGAGGTAAATTGGTAATATTTTGACCTTCAAAATATACTTCACCGGTTGTTGGCTGTTCAAAACCTCCAATAATGCGAAGAGTGGTTGTCTTTCCGCATCCGCTTGGCCCAAGCAGTGTAAGAAATTCATTTTTCCTGATGTAAAGATTAATGTTTTTTAATGCTTCGGTTCCGTTATAATCTTTTGATACGTTAACCAATCTTATGATTGGCTCTGCCATCTGGCCTTCCCCCATTTATACGTTCCTCCTATCCCCAATAATAGTTGATGAATAATAAAATATGTAATAATAAAACTAATTTAAATAATTAATGCTGTAAACACCATAAATCACATCTCAATGCAATCAGATCTCAATACACAATATTAAACAAGTTTCGCAGCCGGCCTTAAAAACTTGGTGGGGATGACACCCACAGGATAACCGCCTTGTTTTTCCCCGCATTTTCTATTCTATGGGCCATATTCGGCTTGAAGTAAAAGCTCTCACCTTTCCTGACTTTATACTTGTTGTTGCCGAGGTAAAGGTTTACGGTCCCTGATATTACATAACCGAACTCTTCGCCATCATGCGGTTCATCCTCCTCCGAGCTTCCACCCGCTTCAATGCTCATTAATATAGGTTCCATGGAGTTCTTCTGGGAACTGGGTACAAGCCACTTGATAGTATACTTAAGTCCTTCGTCCTCTTTTATAAAAACATCTTTCTTGCCAAAAGTAACCTTCTCCTGGACATTATCGTTGAAAAAGTCCTTCAGATTAGTGCCGAGGCATTCAAGTATATCCATCAAGGTAGCAATTGAAGGTGAAGTAAGCTCTCTCTCAACCTGCGAAATAAAACCCTTTGTGAGTTCGCACCGGTTTGCAAGCTCTTCCTGTGTTAACCCCGTTTTTATTCTCAACTGCCTTATCTTTTCTCCAATTCTCATTTTCCATTTTCCTCCATGCCGAGGTTTCAAGCTGCTAAACTTTTTGTTTAGTAAAATTAAACTTTGCAAACAATAAATATTAATAGCATAAAAAAAATAATATGTCAATATTGTAAGTAAAAATAATATTGACATATTATCTTCCTCTTTTTTTACAGATTTATTGGCTTTCCTCCAGCCTGGGAAGAGGCTTTAATGCCGGCCCTTCCACAATATCCCCGTCATACGTAAATCTTGAGCCATGGCACGGGCAGTCCCAGGTTTTTTCCGCCGAGTTCCACCTCACCTCGCAGCCCATATGGGTGCATGTGGTGTCAACTATATGAAGTTTTTCATTTTCATCTTTATATATTCCTGCCTTTTGCCCGTCAAATTCAACAACCTTGCCTTCACCTGCTTCAAGCTGGATTTTGCTTGGTACTTCAGCAATTTTCCCCATTATCAGGTGCTTTGCCACGTCCGCGTTTTCTACAATAATGTTCTTCGCAGATGCCGCAGGCGTAAAACGTGATGCCCTGTACACCTCTTCCCAGGGGCTTTCTCCGTTTATTATGAGGTCACGTATAATCATTGCCGATGCCGTGCTGTTTGTCATTCCCCATTTCTTGAAACCTGTTGCCACATATATGTCCGACGTTTTTGATGTAAGGTACCCTGCATAAGGAATTTCATCAGCAGTGATGTAATCCTGTGTAGACCATCTAAAGGGTATATCTTCCACCTCAAATACCTGCCTTGCAAAATCCTCAAGGTTCTTATAGTGCTTGGCCATATCATTGCCCTGTCCTGTTTTATGATTTTCACCGCCAACCAGGATGAGCTTACTATCACCGCATTCCTGGGGTCGAAGGGAACGGACGGGTTCTTCAGCGCTTAAGAACATTCCTTCCGGGAAATCACCCTTGATTTTTACTCCCAGCACATAAGACCTGTAAGGGTAAAGTCTTAGGAAGTAAAAGCCGTATCCGTCATAAAAGGGGAAGTGGGAAGCAACGACAACTTTTTTGGCAATTACCTTTTTACCCCTGTCGGTTGTTACCGCATTATACCTGCCAAAGCCAATGATATCAGTTTCATTTATGTCAAGGGCCCTGGTTTGTTCAAATATGTGGCTCCCGTTTCCCGGAATTTCATTTGCAAGTGCCAGGAGATATTTAAGGGGATGAAATCTTGCCTGCTCATCAAAGCGGACGGCAGCCTTAACCGGAAAAGGAAGGGGAACTTCTTCCAGGTATGTGGCTTTTATGCCCAGGCTGGATGCAGCTTCCGCTTCATCCCGGATTTGCTTTACATATTTATCATCCTGTGTGTAAATATATGCAGGGGATTGACGGAAATCGCAGTCAATATTTTTTTCTTTAATAATGGATGCAATTGTATTGATGGCTGCCTGGTTCGCATCGGCATACTGCCTTGCCAGTTCGGTCCCCATGTTGTTTTTAATTTTATAATATATTAAATCATGCTGTGACGTTATTTTGGCCGTGGTATGCCCGGTAGTACCGTGAAGTATGCGGTTGGCTTCAATAACCGCAACCGTTAATCCCTCATTTTTAAGTAGGTAAGCGCATGTTATTCCTGTAATTCCTCCTCCCACAACAGCCACGTCAACTTTCACATCATCCTCCAAAGCCGGGTAGTTAGTTTGATCGGTTGAAGCAATCCAGTAACTTAAATTCATAAGCGGTTTCCTCCGTTCACAAACAGTTTCCTCCCTTTGATTCAACTGTTTTTGCATTTTTTTACTTAGCTCCTTTTTTATTATTTGTTTCTTTTAATAAATTTATCCTGTCGCAAAACTTCGGCTTTTATTTTTTATGCAGTTTCGGCTTCATTTTCCACGCATTTTTTATGTCAATCATGCCATAATTAAAATTAGTATATATATTAGGTATATACATTAATAAATAATTAATAGAAATAAATAATTTAGAATTAGAGGTGTAAAATGGAGGAAAACCTGGGCACTAACAATGAAGCAATTAATGAAACATTATATGTAAACAGGCAAATGCCTGAAAATCAGCCGGCAATGCCTTTAAATCAAGCAATAACGGTAAATCAGGCAACATCCGCAAATGAGGCGGCGTCCGGAAATGAAGCAACCCTCCGGACTGGAATAACACCTGCAAACCTTGATGCAGAAATTGAAAAAGCAATACAAATGAGGGAAACCTTAAACAAGCTTTTTAATAATCTTTTACAGCAAGGAATAGATTTTGACAGAATACCAGGGACAGATAAACCGACACTTTTAAAACCCGGCGCTGATCTCTTGTGCCAGGTTTTCCACTTTACAAGCGGAGAGCCCAAAATCATTTCTTCCACCGAGGATTTCGATAAGGGGATACTTAGCTATACCGTTTCCGTACCCTTGATCCACCGTGACACGAACACGCTGGTATCGGTGGGCATTGGAAGCGCAAATTCCTATGAAGTGAAATACAAGTACAGATACGTGGATGCGGACGGAGAAAAGGTGCGCATAGAGAATCCCGAGCCCGCTGACCAGCAAAACACCCTGATAAAAATGGCAGCCAAGAGGGCATATATCGATGCCGTTCTTAAAGCTACGGGCGCATCGAGGATGTTTACGCAGGATATTGAGGATATGGCATGGCTCCAGCCCGAAAAAGCCAGCAGCAAGCAAATAAATTATATTAAAATGCTTTACAAGGATGTTGACGAAGACAAAGCCCTTGAAGACATATCAGGTATTGTAGACAGAAAAGTGGAAAGCTGGGATAAGGTTACTAGAGAGGAAGCTTCAAAAATAATTGAAGCCAAAAAAAAGAAAGGGGCTAATCCTGCTTCAGAAAGGGATGTCCCGGGAAAAAGGAACCAGGAATATATATGCACCGTGTGTAAAGCAAGGATTACGCAAGGTGTGGCGGCATACAGCCGGAATAAATACGGGAAGCTGTTATGCGAAAAATGCCAGAAGGCTGCCGGCAACCCTGTAAATAAACCTGTTATTAACTGATTTTCTCATGGCTTAGTTTATTTTATATCATCCTTTATTTCATATCTTTTCGATTCATTTCATACCATTTCATTTTTTATACTTTCAGTTCATTTTATGCCATTTCGGTTCCTGTTCCTGCCATTAACTCCAGCAGATGCTTCTTTATGGAGTTGAATTCCTGCGTAGTTGTAATTGTCCTGTCCCTTGGCTTGGGAATATCAACCATAACCTCCTCCTTTATCCTGGCAGGCCTCTCCGTCAATACATAAATTCTGTCGGAAAGGAATACGGCTTCATCTATATCATGGGTTATAAAAAGGGTGGATGTTTTCAAATCCTTGAGCACATTGACAAGCCAGCACTGCATTTTCCACCTGGTAATAGCATCTAAAGAAGCAAAGGGTTCGTCTAGAAGCATAATATCCTTTGAAAACATATATGTTCTCAGCAGGGCTGCCCTCTGCCTCATTCCGCCCGAAAGCTGGAAGGGATAATTATACTCAAACCCTTCCAGTTCGAATGTCTTAAAATAACCCTTGACTTCTTCCCTGGCCCTCTTTTTGCTTACCCCTTTTATAACCAGTGGAAGGCTTACATTATCTATTATATTTTTCCACGGCAGCAACAGGTCTTTTTGGTACATGTAACTGACCCTGCCGGTTTTGCCGGTGCAGTTTTCTCCGTCGATTATTACCTCTCCCTCATCGGGAAGAAGCAAGCCCGAAATTATGTTAAATATGGTGCTTTTCCCGCTGCCGCTTAAACCGAGGATGGATACAAACTCCCCCTCACTCAGGTACAAGGTTACATCATCTATAACCGGATTATTCTCAAATGATTTTTTTATATTTTTAACCTCAAGCTTTATTTTTCTCATCGGCATGCTCCTTATTCCGGCAGAAATTCATTGGTAAAGGCCTTTCCCGCATCAAGTTTTTCCCTTAGAAGACCGTTTTCAAACATCCAGTTGCCATATGCCTCCCAGATTTCAAGCTTCATCTCGCCCCACTTATCGGTGCCCTTCATGTATTCTCCTGCCAGGTATCTCTGGCTTGCAACGGCAATTTCCCTGTCGATTTCAGGGGCATATTTTAAAAGGGAGTTGACCGCATCTTCGGGATTTTCTATGGCATATTTATATCCCCTGGCGGTTGCCCTCAGAAATTTGCGCACAAGTTCCGGATTTTCATCCAGCATTTTCTCGCTTGCAATTATTACCGGCGTGTAATAATCAAGTTCAGGTGCTATATCCTGTAGCTTAATAAAGTTTATAGGGATATTCTTAATCTCAGCGGCTACACCGTCCCAGCCGTAATAAATCCATGAAAAATCCACATCTTTTTGTGTTGCCGCAAAGAAATCAGCGTCCCCGATGTTGACCATCTCAACCTTTGAAAAATCCGCTCCTTCTTTCTGCATCAATGCCTTCAGCATGGCTTCCTCCATGGGAGACCCCCATCCCCCGTATTTCTTCCCTTCAAAATCTCTGGGGCTTTTAATGTTTTTCTCCACAGGCGATGCAAATCCCGATGTATTATGCTGAATAATGGCCGCAATAGCCTTAACCGGAATGGGATTTTCAGCGGTTCTGGCATAAGTTATCTGTTCCTGATAACTGATCCCGAAATCTCCCTGGCCTGCCGCAATCAGTTCAGGGCTCCCCCCTTCGGGAGGTTGTATGATTTCCACATCCAAACCTTCCTCTTTGTAATACCCTTTGTCAAGAGCCACATAAAGGCCTGTATGGTTTGTATTCGGATACCAGTCCAGCAAAACCTTTACACCTTTTTTCTGCTGGCATCCTGTTGTTATCAGCATTGCTGACAGTATCAGCATCACAGTGGCAAACAAAACCGAAGCTTTCCTTTTGATTTTAACAGCGAACATTGTATAACTCACCCTCCTGTTAATTTATATTCATATTAAAAGCACACCCACATTTCACATTTGCTGTCCTAATTTAACACTAATTAGAGCTAATAATTTTAAGCAGTTACATTTAAGCATTCATGGTTCCCTGAACAATAAATATTTAAGTATCCTGGCGCCTAACCGTCTCTGCCGCCCATATACTTATGCCATGGCATGGCTAAATTCTGAAGGATTTCCACCACTTTGAACAAAGCCATGCTAAGTATGACTATTACAAGGGTTGCAGCAAGCACTTTATCCACTGAGTATGAACGTTTTACGTTAATCATATACAAGCCAAGTCCGCTGGTCCCGCCAAGCCACTCGGCAATAACCGCTCCCATTATGCTGTATGTAGTGGATATCCTAAGGCCTGAAAAGAAGCTCACCATCGAAGCCGGAAACTTAACCAGCTTGAAAATCTGGATCTTGCTTGCCCCCATGGCCTTCAGAAGATTCAGCATATCGGTATCCACCGAATTCAAGCCTTCCAGCAGGCTTATAACAATCGGGAAAAAGCATGTAAGCACAACCACTATAATTTTGGGAAGCATTCCGAATCCAAACCAAAGCACAAAAAGCGGAGCCAGGGCTATAATAGGTATCATTTGCGATACAAGCAGCAGCGGGTACAAAGCTTTTTTCACCACTTTCAAGCTGTCCATAAGTATGGCAAGCACAAGGGAAAGGGCTATGGATATTGCCAGTCCGATAAAAGCTTCTTTTAGAGTGACAATTATATGCCGCTTCATTTCAGGCATTGCAGTTATAAAGGTTTTCAAAACCTTTACAGGCGAAGGAAGCATAAAACCGGGTACCTTTCCCGTATCAGCCGCTAACTGCCACAATCCGATTAATAGGGCTGTAAATACAAGGGGGGTCACATTATTTATTTTTATCTTTATCTTTGTATTTACCGATTTTTTCATCAATAGTAACACCTTCCGGTTTATAATCTATCTTCACGACGGATATGACCCTGGATGCTCCCTCTTTTACACAAATATCCTGGGCTTCCTTAACTATATCAAGCAATTGGTCCATTTCGCCCTCCATAGTGGTTTCCATAGGGCCTACATGGTATTTTACGCCTTTTGAAGCTATATATTCTATCACCTTATCCACAACTCCGTATATCCTATCTTCGCTCACAACAGGCAGTATTTGAAGGCTTACATTAACATTTGGCATAAATCTCGCTCCTTTCACTGTCATAATTCTTCAGCATTCAGCATGCAATTAAAAACCCTTTACCTGAAACCAGGCAAAGGGTAGCTTACAATCAAAACAGCATAATGCGAAATAAATCACCATATACTCCCTCCGCCGGTATTACCCGTTTCAGGTTTAATGGGTCGGAACGATACAGTCCCCTCTCAGCCGGATTCCTCCAGCTCCCCAGTTTTGTATACTTGATATTCATTTTTTGATCTACACTTTCATTTATATTTTCGCAGCTTGCATTTAATTCTGCAACCCGTTTAAACTGCATTTAGATAAATTTATATTGATTATAATATATAAACCCTTCCATGTCAAAAATTTTTTGGAAAAAAGGCCAGGAAGGTTGAACTTACCTTTTCAAATGAAGTCTAACTGAAAGTAAAAATTTTTTCCAAATATGTAATTTGATATTGACAAATATTTAACAAGGAATTATAATTTAATTAAAAGATTGTTATTTTTTTAACTATATGTGTTAAATATTTAACAATTAATTATAAATATTATAAATAAGGGGTGAAATATTTATGCCAAGAAAAGTAGATATAAACCCAGTTGCATTAGAGATGATCACAAAGCACATAAGCAATGCAAATGATAACAATTCAGATAAATCCGCAAATGAAGAAGCGGTAAATAAGAATGAATTAAAAGACAAAGCACTAACAGATTATAAAGAAATAATCGACGAAATGGTTGAAAAGGCTAATGAAGCACTGGATGAGTTTATGAAAATGGACCAGGAACAAGTGGATGCCATTGTAGAAGCCATGGCCATGGCAGGATTGGACGCCCATATGTATCTGGCCAAAATGGCAGTTGAAGAAACCGGAAGAGGGGTTTACGAAGATAAAATTATTAAGAATATATTTGCCACCGAATATATTTACAACAATATAAGGAACAGGAAAACAGTAGGTGAAATCAACAGGAACAATTTGGAGGGGTATGTTGAAATAGCCGAACCTGTCGGAGTTATCGCGGGTGTTACGCCTGTAACAAACCCAACATCTACCACCATGTTTAAGTCCCTCATTTCAATCAAGGCAAGGAATCCCATAATCTTTGCATTCCATCCGTCAGCACAAAAGTGCAGTTCCGAAGCCGCAAGGATATTAAGGGACGCTGCCGTTAAGGCAGGTGCTCCGGAGAATTGTATCCAGTGGATTGAGAATCCCTCCCTGGACGCAACAATTTACCTGATGAACCATCCTAAAGTGGCCCTGGTTCTTGCAACAGGCGGAAGCGGTATGGTTAAGTCGGCATACAGCACCGGGAAACCCGCATTAGGCGTAGGACCCGGAAATGTGCCCTGCTATATTGAGAAATCCGCTAATTTAAAACGGGCAGTTACAGACTTGATTCTTTCCAAAACCTTTGATAACGGTATGATCTGCGCTTCTGAACAGTCAGTTATTGTAGACAGGGAAATTGCAGAAGATTTTGAAGCACTTATGAAGGAAAACAAATGCTACTTCCTTACACCGGAGGAACGCAATAATCTGGAAAAAGTTGCTATTAAACCGGAAACTCTCATGGTAAATCCTGCTATCGTGGGTAAACCCGCACCCTACATTGCTTCACTGGCAGGTATTGAGGTTCCCGAAGATACAAAAATTTTGGTGGCTCAATTGGACGACGTAGGGCCTAATGCACCCTTGTCCTGCGAAAAATTAAGCCCCGTCCTCGCCTACTATATAGTTGAAAACAGCGAGGAAGGAATTAATCTTGCAGAACGGGTATTAAAATACGGCGGTATGGGGCATTCAGCCGTAATCCATTCCGAAAACCAAGAGATTATTGATAAATTTGCCAGGACCCTTAATGTGGGAAGACTTATCGTGAATCAGCCTTCTTCCCAGGGAGCCATCGGTGATATATACAACAGCATCACACCGTCACTCACATTAGGATGCGGTTCTTATGGTCACAACTCAACAACATCCAACATTTCTGCATTAAACTTGATTAATATAAAGCGTCTCGCTGTAAGGAGAAGAAACATGCAGTGGTTTAAAATTCCGCCCAAAATATACTTCGAGTACGGGGCCATAAAATACCTGAAGGATATGCCTGACATCAGCCGCGCCTTCATAGTTACCGATCCGGCTATGGTTAAGCTTGGATATGTTGACAGGGTTCTTTACTACCTCAGGAACAGGGCTGATTATGTGCACAGCGAGATTTTCTCCGAGGTTGAGCCTGATCCTTCAGTTGATACAATTATTAGAGGTTGTGAGTT